>Ga0315330_10000069_pt1 | contig 50684 bp, 46 predicted proteins | sample M140m34915metaG_FD_203453 | JGI IMG/M metagenome (GOLD analysis project Ga0315330, IMG submission 203453) | Ammonia-oxidizing marine archaeal communities from Monterey Bay, California, United States - M1 40m 34915 | ecosystem: Environmental > Aquatic > Marine > Intertidal zone | place: USA...
GAAACTGATGCTGCTGATATAACGATTGTGGACCCAATCACAAATCAACCTGTTTTTAGCGAAGCCGAACAGACTACAATCACAAAAGATAATATACCTATAACATTCTCATCACAAAAAATACATGCAGATGACACCATAACTGCAATCAAATATAAGATTGCATCTGAATTAAAAAGGCCCTTGCTGATTGAAGAAATATATCTGTTTTGTTTACGTTCTGAAACACATTCCCCTAACAATTTCTATCGCGAACTAACGCAAAATAAACGTACTCAATTAACGCATGCGCGTATGCATAACGCACTTAATAACTTCAAGAGCAGTGGTATTCAGCCACACCCTAAGGCAACTGTTACAGAAGAGAAGGAAGTTTATAGATATGATGATGTTGTAAAATTAGAAATAATCAACAGTGAGAGAGAAGTAAATACAGTTCATATGTTAGGACAACGCTTATTTCTTATGAATAACATTTTCCCTACATCGTTTAACCCTTTCGATAATTTAGAATACGATAAACTATTGTTAAGTGCTGCAAAAAATGCTTTAACTACTACAAATAATAAGCTTTTACTTGACAGTGGAACGATTATTGATGGTACTATATATGTGTGTCTTGCAACAGACGTTCTCGATAATACGGTTCGAACATCAAATGACGTGACATCTAAATATCTTCTTTCTATCTATTTTCCTCTTCTCGTAGCACAGAACTTGAACAATAAAGCTGATATTGAAGCGGCTCCTAATCGTACCATAATCAATACTAGTGATGATATATTTGATAAGTTTGCACGTGAGGATCTATTACATCGAATTCATCACGATATGGGTGACAATGCATCTGCTCCTTTTACATGGGACAGACGTGGAATATCAGAGTTTAAAGTTGCTATTCATCAACAGTTCACACTTAAAGTGCCACTTGATGTAATATTCAAACTGGTTCCTACCCACCCAGGAGCGCCTATAACAAAATTAAATCCTGGAGGACATAGAGAGAATATGTATCGCTTATATGGAGAAACAATCTCATCAGATGGACGAAAAATACCCTACCTCTCCCGAACAACACTTCAACATCTCATCATTAATATGGGCACTACTAAAAGTGTATCTGTTTATTTTGTGGTAGACAATGGAATGTTTCTTACATGTGATTTTGAAGAGAATGGAGATATTATCGTATATGGAAAATTTTCCAAACCAATAACGATTGAATATCTAGACGAACTCATCACGAAACATGTAAACCCCCTTATTACCACAGTAGAGCCGTTTTTTACACAAAGTGGGTACATACATTCTAAGTTTGGTTCTCTCTACGACAAACATGTAGAGGTTATACATTTGAATTACACAACTATTGCAAATATAGATACAGACATTAGCAACTTGAACCTGCAAGATATTCATAATTGTATTGCGCCAGCATTTGTTATAGAAAACACCGATATTGGAACAGATGGTGCACACATGCGATACCGAAAAGTGTCCAACTTCAACAACATGACTAGTCAAGAGGCGTTTGTTATTGCACAATTAAAACGTAATGAAGGTATTAAAGGTTCCACTCTTATCCAACTCATCATGACAAACTATGATATGAGCCAAAATGATGCACATGAACTTGTTGCGCGTGTAGGTGCGGAACTTACAGTAGACAACGGCATAGGAGTTCGTAGCAAAAAAATTAGAACAAATCCTGGTTTCCTTACAGTGGTTTCAGACGCTACAGAAAAAGGACTACGCTCAAATAGTCGCCTATCTGTTTCAGTTTCAGGTATTGATAATATATTATACATCCCCATGATTGACCAATATATAGGCGCAATGCTACGAATATTACTAGAGCGTGATGTAGTCACTAAACAGTTTCCTGCATTGACAGATGCATGTGCGACACCTACAGCGAATGAAGACAAACCCGAAGTACATATTAATGATGTTCATGGAGCGCCAGATCGTGAACTTATTGCACAACAAAATCTCGTCATCAACAATGATACTGTAGAAAGAGAGGACGAAATAAATCCTATCAACCCCGAAGATGTGCCACAATTTACATCTGCGATTGGATTAGTATTTGACGACGATGACAGCGATGAATACAACAGTAGTGATGATGAAAACATGGCAGGAGGTGGTTCTCGCAATATTATTGGTATGAAACTCAAAAAACCATCTATTTTTATGACCGCTATGGAAGAAGCAGAACCCGAACTATTCTTGAAGGCCAAAGTGGGCAACTTTGATAGATACTCTCGCACATGTGATGCCGCATACGGGCGTCAACCTGTTATTCTTACACAAGACGAACATAAAGAAATGGTCGCAGCAGAACATGCCGGTATTATCAATCGATATGGAAGCGATGCCTTCTACGAGCTTGATGCAGATGCACAAGCAAAAGTTATTCATAGAGAAACAGAAACTGATGACCGATACACTGTTTCATATGGAACTGATCCAGACAACCAATACGTATATATTTGTCCTCGTTACTGGTGTCTTAAAACAAACACCTTTATCCATCCCAAAGAAATGGAGACAGTGATAGAAAATGGAAAAGAGGTTATTCGTCACCCAACCTGTGGAGGAATAATCCCACGTGGACAGGATAAGGTTAAAGATGATGGAAATTATGTGTATGAATTTACTGGCGATGGACGAAAAGGTAAGTCAGGATATGCACCACAACATCCTGGATTTCAAGAAGAAAATAAACACCCTGATGGACATTGCGTACCATGCTGTTTTAAACTCAATATAAAAAATGGTGAAACAATGCTTAGTGAAAAACAACTCATACGAAGAAAACAATGTGTTGTAGAACCATCAAATGATAAACAAGAAGATAAACCAGTTGAAGAGGAAACTCAACTTACACAACCCACACAACGATATAGAGCAGAAGGTCAATATATTATGGATCAAAATACACACCCTATATCACGCGGGAGATGGGCTTACCTAAATATTGAAATACAACATTTCTTTAAGGAATATGCAGTGTCTTATCAAGTACCTGGAACACCTACTCAATTACGACCACAAATACAGGCTCTTTTACGACATGGTGTAGAAAGTAGTGTATCACAATCATTCTTAGCATGTATGGCTGACGTTATGTTTTTCGGAATAGGGGAAACCCCTAAATCCATAACAGAGTTCAAAGAATATCTTGCATCAAGTATTACATTAGAAATATTTGCAGGATTACAAAATGGAAACCTCATCAATACATTCGCAGATACTCTGATTACATCACAAAAACAGTTAGAAGAAGTTGATATATCAGAATACGTTAAATCACCATTACACCAGTCTAGAAATGAAACCTTAGATACTGATTTTATCAAGATGGTTTTAGCATTTAAACGGTTTAAGTCTTATTTACAGTCAGATAAATCACTCATAGACTATACCTACTTATGGGATATTATATGCAGTCCAGGTATTCACAAAAGCCATCTTGATGGAATTAATTTAGCCATTTTAGAAATACCAGATGCGGATTCAACAACCAACGTTAACATTCTATGTCCATCAAATCACTATACTTCTAGACAATTTTCAATTACTCGACCTACAGTATTTATTATTAAAAGAGACAACACATTTGAACCAATATACAGTTACGACCGTTCAACTACAGAAAATGCTGCAGAATATACACCCTACTTTCATACTGCGCATACTAGCACAAAAACATTAACACCTGTTTTAAATGCCATCAACAATATCATAAAGCCATTGCACAACAAACGATGTGTTCCGCTACAAAGCATGCAACGTACACATGTGTTTCAACAACCCATTCTTCTTGATGCGCTATTAAGCATTCTTACCCAACCTAGAGAAATATCCATTAAGATACACCGACAAATCCTTAATTTTACACGTAAGGTTGTTGGACTTGAAGTGCAAATAGGAGAGACCATTGGTTATATCCCATGCTATCCATCAGGTTTCCGCACACGTCTCACTGTTCCGACAACATTTGTTGATGATTTAACACTATATCATTCTTATGTTGATACGATATTCTTCTCTGAAACAGTTACTAGAGCATTTGCACATGATACGATACCCATACAGCCTGCATACAAAATTGTAGATGATGAAATGATTATTGGATTACTCACCGTAGCAGATCAGTTCATTATGTTCTCAGAACCCATTGAACTATCAACTGCCAATGATGACATTCCTATACTGCGACAATCGGGACGCATTGAATTAGAAACAGACATACAGAACGAAACAACAAAACGTGATAAAACACGCATTGAATATGTTAATAACATTAAACTAGAAACAAACTTCTTTATTGCATATCGAAATACCGTTCGCATATTATTAAATGACTATGCAAATCTCACCCAACGTATAGAAATTGAGGAACGTATTGCAGATACTTTCATACCTCATCCTAAAAAACTTGAAAACATTGTAACACTCTTGAAACGTCTTATTGGCAATACCATACGATTTGACGAGAAGATGGATACAACACTCATACAAGATGTTTCTATATGCATAAATCAACAACCACAAAAATGCACTACATCAAATCCAGTATGTATTATTGACGGAACAGAAAACGAAACGGACGATGAAAATACATGCACACTTGTAATACCCAAAATTAATCTGGTATCTTCTGACGTCGACAATGAAATCGTGTACATAAACAAAATGGCAGACCAACTTATTCGATATGATCGAATCAGAAAATATATGATGGATCCTAGACAATTCTTATCTTTTGGGCAAGCTCATTACATATTGGGAGAACATGAGTTTGTTGTCGCGCAGACTGTTCTTAAGAACGAATACTTTACCGATCTGAACCCGCGAAAAATAGCGGGCAATCAACAAAACTATGACGAAACTAACCCAGACATACGTCATAGCACACAACATATTGACACATTTAGAGAATCAGACATCGATGTGTTCGTAGAGAACCCATCTACAAAAACACAGAAAACAAAACTCAAAATACGAACAAAACTATAATTTGATAATTTTTTGTCTATGCGTATACCATAAGTATGGATTCTATCGAAGAACTTTTTGAACCCACCCTAGGCGTATACTATTGCAACTATTTCTACTGGCTATTGGTCGTCTACTTTGTTTTAGCTATCATCCAAGTCGGTGACCTGGGTATGGCCATGGCTGCTCACCCTAAGAGCCTTAAAGACTTCATGAGCACACACATGGTTCACCGTCTGACACATATCGTATCTCTTGTTGCACAATTCGTCATTATTCGCATCTTCTACTCTATATGCGTTAAATCCATGACAAGGTAAAGGGTATTTAGAGACACACCAGCCAAAAAATAAGTAATCCACAAAATAACAATATGACTATTTTGTAGATTGATAAATAATTATATTTCATCGTCAGAGTCAGACACATTCGCATTAGCGAGCATATTGAACTCTTCATCAATCTGGCGAATCGCAATGTTATGTTCGCAAGTCATGTTATTAAGACGTTCATATATAGTTTCTACAACTTGTAGTTGTTGTTCGGTGCGTATCCCACTTAGAGAAAGCTCGGCAATTTCCTGTGCCAACGTATTATTCATTTCTTCCTCTTCCTCATCTTCTTCTTGATTTTGATTTTGATTTTGATGGTGATACACAACGTTCAATGGTATTATCTCCTGTTGACTTTCTAATACGTGTGCCGCAATCTCTGATGCCAACATTAATTCATTATCAATATCTGCTTCACTTGTATCCATTGACATTTCTTCATTGGAAACAGAACTTTCATTAGATGAACCATTGCTTTCAATATCACTCGTACTATTACTCTCAGATATTGATCTCCTGCGGTGTGTATAATAGCATCCTGTATACTTATTTTTTGTCTCGGATATAATAGAATAATATTGACTTACATACATTCCATCATCACATTCGTTTCCATAATTGGTTTCGTCCCATGCATCTACTGTTCCATTGTCTTCTATACTATTGAACAACGTGTCTTCTTTATCAGTAAATGTTATTATATCATCTATGACAGACACTGAAATACCTTTCATACGATGAAATAATGGATGTGATGCGTTATACTGAACGCGTGGTGGAGACAATCCTTCTATCTTATTATTGTTGGAGGGAAGACTATCTATTTTATCGATTTTTATCACATCTTTTGTGTTAATGGTAGAATAACAGAATGACTGAAGACTGTGGAATGCATTGTCTGCACAATCTAAATCCTCAAATATAACATATCCAGATGCTCGTTCATATCCAGATGCTCGTTCATATTCAGCCGCTAGAGTATTATTTTTTACATTACCAGGTTTAAATATTATTTCTACTTTACCAAACTTTGTAAATAAATCTCGGAACGCAGTCTCATCCATAGTGGGTGAAACATGTGTTATATGTAATATATGTGTGCTTCGAGTACGTTTACCAAAATTAGGAGAAACATAATCAAACTCACTGAGGCGATTTTCTAATAATTGCTCGCTTTCAAATCGTTTTGGAAAATCTTGTGCATAATGCATTACATAAAAATAAAGAAGTAGATAAGGACGCATTACATCAACTAATTTTTTCATCGGAAATCCACGGGCAATTTTAATACTACGAATACACTTACGATATTGTAAAAGCATGCGAAATACTGTTGGATAAAGTGTTTTAATTGAACCATTTATTACATGTTCTTTAATTGCTTTATCACGAATGAGTATTTCATAATCCAAAATGTATTTTGGAACACTAAAATTTGACATGAAAAAACCATGTAATAAAACTGGTATTCCATAATTACGAGTTTTAAGAAAGAAATAAAAGTTGTATAAGTCGCATAATGTCAATGCTATATTGTTGTATGGATTTCGCACATCTAATACTTCTGGGAAAAAATCATCTGTATTTGTAATACAACTCATGATTGTATCTCGTAGTTCATTTACTCTGAATACATATTTTACGCATTGATCCATCAATATATACGTCCCTGGTTCTCCTTCTTGGATATGCGCAAGATGGAGGTCTTGGTCATTCTTTGTCTTTGCATATCGTAATCGACATATTCGCACAAATCGACACAATGCGTAATATCTACGTTGACATATTTCAAACATTTGTATCACGTTTTCTGCGTAATTTTCAGTTATACGAATGGAACCTTGCCATATATTAGATGTTTCAATTGCCGCACGATATACAAAAAACTTGAGACAAACCATACTTCGTTTTCTTTCTGGTGGAAACGATGTTTCACGTTTTATTGCATGAAGTAATGGTATGATATAATCAGTTATAAATATACGTGATTTTTCAGAACTTTGTGCTATTTCAGGCTGGAATTCAAACTTTGATACGTCCAAATTAAGTGTTGGCATTTTTATCACGTGTTTACATAAATAAAGAAATATATCATTCATTGTAATGCTGTAACTATAATGTACATTGATATATCTTTATACCACCATAAACATAACATTTGACAGAAAATAAAAATATTACATTTTATATTTTTATTTTTATTCAGTTATTCGGTGTTTTTAAAACCCAGGATTGTATTCATTATCTCCACCCATATCTACTGCACGAGTGTTGCTCACATTGTTTTGTATCATCAGAGAGCCTAAGTCGCATTCTCCTCCCAATCCAGAGCGTGGACCATCTCCTGCATACATGGCTTCGATTTTTTGATCTTCGCTCATCATATCCACTTCCACAGCCTCGTCAACCACACGCATCTCTTCGGGGTCCAAATACACTTGGAACGCGCTCGTTCCGAAACTACCTTCTTGACCACACATAATATTTGCAGATACTCCATGCATCATATCCAATTCACCATGGCGAGCCGCTTTCAGGAACATCTCTGGAGTTTCTTCAAACGATGCCTTCGCAATAGGACCAATATCGTCCTTGTTAATGCCATGACGGAAGATTGAGATCAAATGGTCGGTGTATGTCATACGGTCGCACAACAAACTCAGATGATGCGCGTTGATATATGTACCGTCAAACTCTACCACCTCCACCAGTTCATTGTATATCGCTTGGCGTGCTGCTTCAATCCCAAACACATCATGCATTTCAATAATGTCATTACTGAACGTGCGATTAACGTCAATGTAATCCAGTGCTAATACATCTAATAAGTTCGATCCATCTGTATCCAAGACCCATGCGTCTTTCTTCCCATATTCACCATCTCGTGATGTTACCATATTCTTGATCTTACGAAGGATAACCTTACCAATCTTTTTGGTTCCGCGAAGAACAACACTATTCATCAACTCTTCTTGGAAACGTTTTAACTTGAAAATGTGGTCGGATTGGTCTAGTGGAAGATTTTCACCTTTTACATCATTCTCTTCCTCTCCACCACCAGCACCTGACTTAGGTCTGCTCCTTGCGGTGCTGCGCCTCACTACTTCAGACATACGAATACGACATACAAGATTGTCGGCATTGTAGTCAGAATACACACAACTAATATCATTTCCATAACTATTCTTCAATGCGAAATTTACATCTTCCATTGTGATATTCTTGTCAAGCATAACCTCAGGGTCTAACACAAGACGTAACACCCACTTAGACTTTTCTGTATCGACTTCTTCGCCACCGCATTCGGCAACCAAATCCTCAAACTCGTAAAACTGTTGAATCATCAGACGGTCGTCCTCTATCACAGTATTCGCGTCGTCAGGGTCGAAACAGATATCTACTCGACTTGTAACCTCACGCAAACGTGTGTGTTCCAACATGTTCATCACACTCTGAGCACGCTCACGCTCGTCCTCGTCTTCTGGCTTCAAGTAAATCGTCAACGAAGGATTCTTAGGCTCAGAGGACAGTGATAATATCTCTTCGATACGAGGCACACCACGTGTCACGTTCGACTTTGATGCCACACCTGCAAAATGAAATGTGTTCAATGTCATCTGAGTTGCAGGTTCACCAATACTCTGTGCAGCGATCATTCCCACCATCTCGCCAGGGTTCACTACCGCCTTCTTGTAGGTCAAGATTATTGTCTCGACTAGTAGCGCAATCGCTGCCTTATTCATACGTTTCACAATCACCAGAGACTGGGGGGTCAGGTAATAATAATACAACACCTTGAATAATCTGTTTGGCACTGCACAGCGAATGCCTTCTAACACCTTATATCCTGCCTCAAGCATCTCATAAGCTTCAAACATTGTAATGTCTGTAATGGATGAACCTGTAATGTGCAACTGGCCAATCACATTGTTGATAATATACGCGAACGCAACTGGGCAGCGCACAACGGATTCGTCCTTGAACCCATAAATGTTCTTGATTACGTCGTCGCGTGCGTCTAACATGAAATCAGTATAGTATTTGTTCTTTGCGGCAAGAGACTTTGCCTGCTTCTTGTGGCGAGACAGAGTATCGTCATCATATACACCCTTGAACACATTCTTCTTTGCAGAACACTCGGGCATGCTATAGTGAAGGTAAATATCTTGGGTTGTCTTCTCCACCAAAGGAAGACCTTGCGTCTCCACACGAAGAGGATCGAAACTATCGTCGCCGTATGTAAACTGCACAACCTTACCCTTGCCTGTGCGCACCGTCATATCATACGCAACCATCAAATCCTCCATACCCTTAATTAATCGACGCTGGATATAACCTGTAGTAGAAGTCTTCACTGCAGTATCAATAAGACCAACACGACCACCCATCGCATGGAAGAACAACTCTTGAGGAGTGAGACCGTTAATATACGAACTCTCCACAAAACCGCGCGCCGCAGGCGTGTCGTCGTATTTCGTGAAATGCGGAAGTGTGCGGTTCTCAAATCCATACGGAATACGCTTACCGTCCACGTTCTGCTGACCCAGACACGAAACCATAAACGAAATGTTCAGGTCACTACCCTTGGATCCAGCGTTCACCATCGTCACGAAACGATTGCTCTTACCCAAACTTTTTAATCCAATCTTACCAGATTCCGACGTTGCTTGATTTAATACATTGTTCACCTGCGTCTCGAACTCCTCGCGGTTCGATTTACCAGTGTTGTTCTCAAACACACCCAGTTGGGTCTGGTCAATCAAATCCTTCACGCTGTTCTTCTTCTTCTCAATCACCTGCACGATATCCTGCTTCGTCTTCGCGTCAGACAACAAATCGCTAATACCTACACTGAACGAGTGACTGCACAAATACTCTGTAACAATATTCTGAATATCGTCCACAAAATTAGACGACGCCATGTTGCCGAAATCGTTGCAGATGCGGTGGATTAAACCCTTCGTTCCGCCACCCAACACGCTCTTCGTCATCTGTCCGTGGACGTATTTACCGTTCACTATCTCTATTATGGCGTTCGCCTTCTCCGCCTCCTCCTTGCTCATGTCTGGCTTACTGCTATACTTAAGCGACAACGGAGGCATAATCTGCGTCATCAAATCGAAACCCGTAACGCGATCCAGGTCGCGCAACGCGTCTTCGTCGATGCGCGACGACATCATCAACAAGTTCATCGCCTTCTTCTTGTCAAACTTCACGTTGTCGCGCGTGATTAAATGGCACCCAAGCATAGAATCTTGGTAAATGCCCACAATCGCCGAGTTGTTAGCTGGGCTGATTATCTGATAGGGAACCGCGGCCAGGTTGCGCAGTTCCGTTTCTGCCTCCACGTCTTGGGGCATATGCAAATTCATCTCCGAAATTCTCCTATGTTTCCATAGGAGGCGGACTATACCTTGTGCCTTATCTGGTTGATTAAACCTTCATTTAAGACCCGTAACCGTCTAGTCTCTGAACCTTCCCCATATCCTATCATAACAGACTTAGGGGCTTGGCTGCGGATTGCCTAATCCTCAGACTTTTTTACCATTGGGTTCGGCAATTAACCGAGTTCCCCCATTATGTTTCCATTATGGGGTGGTAGTCTGAGGCTCTAAAGGGTTTCCCGCAATTTGGCTACGTGGCCGTTCTTTTATTGAACGACTAGATGATTATATTGGGAATATGCATCTTTGCTAATACATACCCCAGTAGATATTACACTGTTTTCCCTGCTAAGTATTATCTACAACTTAGCAGGCAGTCACCTGTTTGGGACAAAATCTATCCCCATCAAACGCTTGATCCCAAAGGTTTCCCAGAGGGGCGGACTGTATCTTAAGCAAGTTCAGGTTGGTTAGACCGTCATCACTCACCCACACCCGTTCAGTCTCTGAACGCCTGCCATATCCTATCATAACGGACTTAGACAGTAACGCTGCTGATTGCCCAATCCTTAACATTATTACCATTGGGTACGGCTGCTAACCGTGTTCCCCTTATAACGTTTCCGTTACAGGGTGGTAGTTAAGGCTCTAAGGGGTTTCCAGAACAACAAGGTGTGTTGCCGCTATATTTAATAACGACTAGGGGGTTTCAACCTTTTCAGTCCCCCTGTTGCTGACATTGATGATTATTGTTTGAGAATAATTATCATGGCTGCACCCATGCAGCCAATAATTCTATCAGCGTTGTAAGGTTTGGTTGCGGCAACGTTTAGTCTAAACGTGTCACCACAACTCATCACCTTTGCGATATGGCACATCATGCTCATTCTGTGCAGCGTGGGCTGCCTGTTGAACAAGATGGGATCGCCGTCCATCATATGTCGATGAACGATGTCGCCAACATCGAGCGAAAGCGACGCCTTGTCCACGTATCTGAGCGTGATGGAGTCGCCATTTTTCTTTTCGAGTATCTTGGCTCCTGGATAGTTGTCAGGTCCCGCAAGCACGAGGCTGTGCAGGAAGTCGCGGTTGCGCTCATTGACCTTCACTGGTTTGGTGATGTTCTTTGCAATCTTCATGGGGATCCCAAGTTCCTTAATAGAGATGTTGGGGTCGGCCGTGATGACAGAACGCGCGCTAAAGTCTACGCGCTTGGCCATGAGGTTGCCGCGCATGCGACCGCCCTTGCCGTTCAACCTGTCCTTAATAGACTTGAGCGGACGACCCGAGCGTTGCGCCACGGAGGCGACGCCTGGAATCTTGTTGTCTACCTGGGTGGCGACATAATATTGTAGGACGGTTGCCCAGTCCTCGATGACGTTTCCAGCCGCGCCATTATCTATTTTTTCTTGTAGGGTTTTATTGGTCTTAATAATATTGCAATATATGTGTGTGAGATCGTCCTCGCTGCGCTGCTGCGCGTCGTGTTTTACCGATGGGCGCACGGCTGGTGGAGGCACCGCAAGAACTTGACACACCATCCAGTCGGGACGCGACCACTTGGGACTAAATCCCATAAATGAGACATCTTCGTCTGATATACGTCTAAATATTTTAAGAACCATCTCAGGGGTGAGTTTAATAGTAATGGCATCACCATCGCCCTCTTTCCATTCAGCAACGATGGTTGCAAGTCCCTCTTTTTGGATTTTTTTTGGCTGCACACAACCGCAACCACAATCGGTTTCACCGCCACATCGCTTCACCTTGCTCGCGAGGGCGAATACGTATTTCCAGCGTGCTTCATCAGAATATTCGAGTGCATTGGAATGCGTATCTTTAGATATGAGAAGTTTGCTACATTTGAAACAGATACAACGGAGAATCTTAATGACCGTCGCAAGATATTGAATATAATATACAGGTTTAGCCAGCTCGATGTGTCCGAAATAGCCAGGCGTTTCTAGATAATCAAGACCGTCGGTAAGACACACCAGCCCTGGGTCAAGAACACCCATGCGCGGGTCAAACAGGCCGCCTATAACTGGCTTGTTGCCATTATAGGTGTCTCGCGATGTGATCTCCGCTACAGATGATGCACGTATCTCATCGGGAGACAGAATTGAGAATTGGATTCCCAAAATTTTGGAAGGAACTTCAGTCGTAGACATGGTCTTCTATGGTATATACTGTTATATTTAAACCAACACAGCATTCAATTTCGGTTTATGGACGATTTTAGATATTTAGTATTATTTAATTTCTAATTATAATTATCTACATTAAGACATATATTGTACTGTATTCAATGTCTATCCCCGACCTATACAAAATCCCCAACGAGTCATCGACCACTATCCTTCCTGAACACGGAAGCCAAGAATTAATCAATTATATTACAACATTAAAGCTTGCGAATGGTAAAAACCTCTTTATGAAAGGACTTTCTAATTTACCAATAAAAGATATCTCCACAATCACCGATAAAATGACGGACGAAGACGGACCAGAGAAAGAAAGAGTTATGAAGGCAGCACAAATGTTAACCTTCAACCTTCTCGCAAACCGTATTTGTGAAAAATGTGGAGATAAAAGAAATATCACAAACTTATCTATTTGTAGTAATTGTGCGCTCGCGTGGTACTGTTCTAAAGAGTGTCAAACACAACACTGGGACACACATAAACTACGGTGTTGTAATCGTCAAGGACCTTTAAATACTGGCTATCAAGCAATTGTTCTTGCAAATGTAAATAAATGATACAAGTGTGAACATTTTGTTTTCATTACATATATAAATATTCAATGCCAACGGATAGTCAAATAAGAAGAAATCACGAGAAAATGAGTTCATATCGTTTTAGAGTTCATGGAAATGTACCCTTAGCACCACCAAAACACATGACCATTGCAGAAAAGAATAATAGAAATTATGACGAGGCATGGGCAAATATACCCTTTGGATTTGAAGGTCCTGAAGATTGTGAACACAAACACCCAATAACAGGAAAATGTATGTCACATTACGATTACCGAGTGTGGGTAAATACTCATAGAAATAGATGAATATTATCAGTAATATATTGATAATATTTGATATAAAACCATCATGAGGCTTTTGATTTATCCTTCTGATACATTAACTTAACCACTTTATACAACGCCTCTATTATAGGAAGAAACTGTTCATTCTTATCTCGTTCTTTCTTTACGCGTTCAGTTTCAAACTCATATATCTGGTTAATTGCCTCTTCGGTGCGAGGATATCCATATTTATGGTTTATAGCATAGAATGCGTGATATTCACGTGTTCCTACAGGGATTTTGTCTTCTATTGCGCGGATCTTGCACCAAGTATTCACCATATTCTCATCGCTCATATCTTCAGTCTGTAGGATTTTCTTTTCACGAATTGTTCTCTCTACTACACAAAATAATTCTTCAATATTGTCTGGGAGTTCTGTATCGTACAATTTTGTCACGCAATTTTTCATTAGATGTCCAGGCTGACCACATTTATTACATGCAGTTTCTGATGCATGTATCATGTCTTTCATCATGCAGCGCATTGCGTCGGGTAATACTTCGTCGCAAAATGATCCACCACGAACGCGGTCGATGCCATACTTCGTCATATATTTGCGTACATATTTGTCTTCGTCGTATTTGTCACACTCAGGAATAAATTCAATTATTTTTATAGGAGCATATTTACTTGTCCATGGTGTTCCCGCCGCGTTAAAATGGCGCGACATACTGAACTGTGGGTTGTACGTCGTGCCTACATAAAAACGTTTTTCTTCTAGTTGGAGAATATATACATACATCGTTACAATAATATACCTTATCTGCGTATATGTTATTATAATATAATAATTATTAATCCGAATCGTCGCCGTATTTGCACCACATACACAGTTTTGTCTCGCGCGAACAATGGTCACATATCGATGGAAAAAGATACAGATATCCGAACGGGTTGGTCACATGATCGGGGTTGCTGTACCCATTCACTCTTTTTTTACCGCATCGGCGGCATTTTGCGCGACAGGGAGACAGAAGTTGGTTGTCTTGGTATTCGCGTTGATGGACTTCGCAGCGATTGTCTTCCATTCGTTGGTGTACTATGTGGAGATGTGTTAAATATATTTGAACTTAAATCCTTTAGAAGTCGATTGTTTACCCTTTAATACAGCATATATATCAACCTTTTCCTCATTATATGTTTCTTTTAAATAATCGTGTATTTGAAATTGGTAAGTAAAAGTTCCTATGAATGTTCCATCTTTTTTATATACGTCAATTGGTTTATTTTTACCTCTTTGAACTAATAATTTTTCTTTTGCACCAGGTTGAGCATGTCGTTTTTTTGCTGCTTCACTTATTTTTTCTATTGATTCTGGTTTAGCATATCGTATTTTCTGCGATTCACTAGCTCTTTCTTTTTCTCCTGGTTTTTCAAATCTTCGTTTCTGTCCTTCACTTGCTTTTTCTCTTTGTTCTGGTCGTTCAAATTGTTCAATAGTTTTTTTACTTGCTTTTTCTCTTGCGTCCATACCAGATTTTGTATTTGGATCATAATGTTTAATCATTTTTTCACTATGTTCTTTTCCCCATTCTACTGGATTTTCTATGCGTCGTTTATTCATCTTTTCAACATGTACGTTCATTTTGTCTGGATTATTTTTAAAATATTTGGATTGATTTACACTTGCTACAGCTCTATATTCTTCTGTACGAACAAAACCATTAGTTCCTTCTCCACCAAAAGTCATATTATACCCATATCCCTTAACATGATGCGAATTATAAAAGTGAATATATGCGATTTCTTTTTCACTTAATTCTTCTTTATTATCTGCGGTATCTATTACTACAAGTTCAAAAGTTTCTATCATATTATATTTTCTTAATGCTTTATAAACCAAGAACCGTTTATTATCATTGTTTGCACTAGAGATATGTGTTGTTTTTCGGTCTTCTAAGCATGTTGTTTGACCAATATAAACTTTTCCATTAGGAAACTCTATTTTATAAATCCACCCATACGGTTGGATTTCTAACGAGTTTTTTACATCAATATAATGCTCAATCAGAACTATTCTATGTAATGGTTCGCTCATCGTCTATCTATGTTATATGCATAGAGTTGTTGTATGCATAGCGACCAATACCAAGAAAGTGTTTCAATTCTTTAATGCGTACAACATATTAATTTGGCGATATTAATGACTAATATGTAATGTGTTAGGGTAATACAAACCATATAAAGTGATATATACAAATAATCCAGATAATGTCCTACATCGACGCAACCGAAGCCCCTCCGACCCACGCCATTTTGTATCTTGCTGTAAAAGATGCAGACTTACATTACAAATATCAGCCTGCGATTGCTCAGCATAATTTAAACGTTTTAAATGACCCATATGCAAACTCAGGATTTGATTTATTTTTTCCAGAACAGGCAAAAATTACGAATGTTGCTCCAGCATCTATGGTCTCTATGGGAGTGAAGTCGGAGATGAAAATATATGATAAGTTTTTAAATGAATGGAAGTCTACTGGATATTATATGTATCCCAGATCAAGTATTTCCAAAACACCTCTTATGCTAGCAAATAGTGCAGGTATTATTGATAGTGGATACAGAGGAGACCTCATCGGAGCATTCCGTAATTTAAGTGGTGAGCCGTATGTTGTAGAACAACATACTAGATTACTTCAAGTTTGCGCACCCGACCTACGTCCAGTTGTTGTAAGGTTGGTCAACGAATCCTTTTTTCAAGAAACGTCTCGTCAGGACGGTGGTTTCGGATCGACCGGGGCATAAACATATGCTAGAAGAATTGAAATGCATCTAAAGACGTATCCTATGTCATACTACAAGTAAATCAATTGATTGAACAATGCCCGCTTCCAATATCAAAACTAACCCCAAGACCAAGGCCGGAACTAAAGCCAAATCTGGTGATAAAGTTCTTAGCAAACGACGCGCAGGTGCTGACCCTGACTCATCTGAGTACGATTCTGATTTCATCGATGAAGATCAAGAAGATGCCGAGATGGATTCAGTTGAATACCATAAGTTCCTTGCTAAGATGTTTCCATCCAGACATGCCAACGAGAAGGCCAAAGCAGGGGCAAGATTAAAAAAAATTCTTACCAAAGAGTTAGAGGAGGAAGAAGAGGAGGAGGAGGAGGAAGTGCCTGCTCCCAAAAAAAGCAAGAAAAATAAAGCCAAGGCATCCCCAAAAGCAGCAAACAAGCGTCGCAAGTTGGTAATTGAAAGCGATAGTGAAGAAGAGGAAGAGGAAGAGGACGAGGACGAGGAGATAGATACAACAACCAAAGGAAAAAAGAAGGGACGAGGTGGCGCATTATCTCGTTCTGGTTCTGGAAACAAACTAAACATTATATTCGCAGTAGGAGGTAAGAATGGTGTCTATGCAGACGACGACGATGAAGACTATGACGATGATGACTATGAGTATGAAGATGATGAAGATTACGAAGAACTCAGTAGCGAAGATGAAGATGTAAGCGTCTCTAGTGTTTCAGATTCATCAGAGGAGGACGAAGATGATGAAGAGGATGATGAGGAGGACGACGACGATGACGATAGTGAATATGTTGAGGAAGAAATGATGGTAACTCGTTCATCATCTAAATCGGCAGGAAAACAAATGCGTAACCGTGTCATCAAGAAAGAACTTGTCGTAGAACCTGATAATGAAGAAGAAAATGATACGACAGACAAGAAAGTAAAGAAAGCAGCCAAGTCATCTGTAACAACGTCAACTGATCAGGAGTTGTTTAAAGCTCTTCACAAGCTCAGGCAGGAAAATCCAAGCAGTAAGTTGCTTAACGAATCGATGGATATGGGTCTTGACCATTATCAATCCAAGTTGGAAAAGAGTGACCGTCAATCCGTAAGAAAGGCGGAAAAGCAAAAAGAAAAAAATGACCGCATATTCAAAAAATTACTTCGGGATAAAAACTCCAATAATGATTACACATTCTTCAGCAAACTCGACCAAGATGTGCAAGTGAAACTTATCAAAGAAGCGCGTGAGGTGAATAAGATTTCACAAATCGATACACCCTACCGCATTAATATTCTTCAGTCGGAAATCCCACACGTTTTCAAGTCCATTGCACTCAAAAAGTTAAATGCACTCAAATATATGGAGCCAGGCAGTGGAGAATATTATAAAATCAAAACATGGGTCGACACCTTTATGCGTATTCCATTCAATGCATATCGTACACTTCCTGTCACAATTAATGACGGAGTGGAAAAATGTCACGAGTTCATGGAAAATGCACAAAAGACATTAGACGCTGCAGTTTATGGTCTAGATGACGCCAAAATGCAAATCATGCAAATGCTAGGACAACTGGTTACAAATCCACAGGCAATTGGAACAGCAATTGCCATCAAGGGGCCGATGGGAACTGGTAAAACTAGTCTTGTCAAAGAAGGCATTAGCAAGATATTGGATCGACCATTTGCGTTCATCGCGCTCGGTGGCGCAACGGACAGCAGTTTCCTAGAAGGTCATTCATATACTTACGAAGGAAGTATCTGGGGTAAGATTGTTCAGATTATCCTAGACAGCAAGTGCATGAACCCTGTCATCTACTTTGATGAGTTAGATAAAATTAGTGATACACCTAAGGGTGAAGAAATCGCGGGTATATTGACACATTTGACAGATACGACACAGAATAACCAGTTTCATGACAAATACTTCTCAGACATCGAGTTCGATTTAAGTAAGTGTCTATTCATCTTCAGTTACAATGACGAGAGCAAGGTAAATCCTATTCTGCGCGATCGTATGTATCGTATCCAAACCAAGGGATACGACGCCAAGCAGAAGACAATCATTTCCAACAACTACGTAATCCCCAGAATCCGCGAACAGATATTATTCAAGGAAGAAGACATCATTATCCCTGATGCAACAATCCATCACATGATTGAGAAGTTCTGTGGCAAGGAAGATGGTATTCGTAACTTGAAGAGATGTCTCGAGGTAATTTACACAAAGTTGAACTTATGTCGTCTCACCAAGCCAGGAAGCAACCTCTTCACAAAAGATATGCCAACCAATGTGGTATTCCCATTTACAATCACGACAGAGGTGGCAGATAAAATGATCAAGTGCGAAGATAAGGTATGGGTCGCTCAAGGAATGTATGTTTAGATAATTATTGTATAGTATCACATAACAAAAACCCCAAAAAAATAAAAAATAAAAAGAAGGCTTCGGCATTCTTTTTATTAATAATTTATAGAAGATATGCTGTGCATGCAAGTAAACAAAAAAATGATAAACTTCTTATTGGTAAGTTGGCTGTTGCACTATTACAACCCATATCTTCAGCTAGTTTCTTATATTCAGGGCCGTATTCTTTATCAAAATCATATCCATATTTATTTGTACACCCTCCGCACTCATTGTAAAGGTCATCTACACACGACTGACAACCACTGCTGCATACACACGTTGTTGCATTACCAGTTGGACATAACGCTCCAATTTGTGGACAGTTATTTTCAAGACAGGGTGTCCAATAATTATCTATCTGATACTTGCATACATTCTCACAATTACCGCCTGTAGATGCTATAACAATACTTGTAGAAATACTCCAAAGTAAAAAGAATAGTTTCATATATATAGATATATATAGTTATATATTATTAATTCTTCAACTGTTTATAAGGCGTTTAGTTTGTTATATTTTTGTCATTGTTGATTGTAAATAAATGCGGTTCCTATTCGGATTTTTTACAGTTGCAGCATTAGTAGGTAGTACATTAACTATGGCAGCACCACGCACCAATATTGATCTAATGAACGCGTTAGTCAATGGTGGACGACGACAATATCAAGACATTATGGTGTACAACGATCTACATAGTATGGTATCTGCAGACGAACCACCACACAAGGCGATGTCATCTGGACTAGAAGGATTGATGAATGTATACGACAGATTGTATAGTTACGGTTTCTCATTAGCAGGTTATCAGTTCATTGGTCTAGCCGTGTCATCAATTAATGCTAGTATATCATGGAGCGACCAGTTGGCGTTTTTCCTATTGTCATGCGGGTTTGTGATATCATGCTTTAGCGCGCTTCTATCGTTTTGTATGTACGAGTATATATGTGGGATACGTAACGAGACAAACGAATTTATCATTGCGGGCATGAACGAATACCGACCATGGCTGTTTTTACCACACCCATTACTACTCTTTAATACAAGTCTTTTTATCATCCCATTTAATATTCTTATTCATAGTATGCTCTTACCATATTTCGCAGTAGCGATGAATATAATATCAGTTATGTTGTGCGGTGGGTTCTACGTCCATCGACGGATGATTGTAGATAAGCAAGAGTATGCACCTGTTTCGCATGTGTCCGATGTTTTAAGTGACCCAGTGGAAGAAACTCTTATTGAAAATAATAATCCACCGACCAACTTATTAAAGCGCAATATTAACAGTGCGGTTAGCACGAACAATGTAAGTGAGTTATAACTGTTCAAATCCCTACTTTTTTATATCTATATTACATACATGCCTTTACAAGAACCTGACGACGCAGATTGCTCACATCCTTGGCTTCAACCAATAGGATTTCGTGTATGGAATATATGGGCAACACATCAAGGTAAAACCTTAGTGGAATACAACACGGGACACAAAACCAACCATATCAAATTATTTCATTTTAAAAAACTTTTAGCGGAAAAAGGCTTCGAACTTAGCGATAGTCAATTATCCAAAATTAAGAGCAAATTATCTATCGATTTTGTTGTTGCTGAACAATCCGAAAACGACTTACGAAAAATGTGTAAGTATTGTGGTGTTGAAACAGACATCAAAAAAGTATGCAAGTACTCAGAATCCGAACTAACGAAATTTGGAGACAGTCTAGGTCTAGATTTTGAAGAATTAGAAGATGTCTTAGTGAAATATGGTGGCGGTGCGTACACACGAGATTGTTAATTTGATTTCATTTTTAATAATATAAGTATTGATTTTTAAAGAATAACCTATTTGTAGATTGATATTTTTCTTTTTATAATATATACACGTATGAATAGTAATTTTAAAATTCCAATTGGTAAAAAAACCCAAAAACGACGTTCATCGCCCGTACAAACATTTGAAGCACTTCAACCTGAAAATATGGGTGTCGGATACAGACAAATGATTAATGAACAAAAAAAAGAAGAAACCTATAAGATTGAAAGAAAAAAAGAAATTAACTCTCTAAAATCACAAATCGATGCTATGACAAAATCTGAACAAGAACAAATAAGAAAACACTTATTAGACTTAGCACAAGCAAATAATACAATATCCGAAATAAACAAAACTAGAGAAGAAAACCAGTTTAGACCTATATCTTCACTAAAAAGAACAACTTCAGTTTTGAAAGATTTAGATGCGTATGATGAGAATGATGATATTGAAATCCCATCAGAACAGGATGAGATATGGAAAACCAGCTATAGTAAGGGCGGACGAAGAGGCACGCGTGCGACAAAACAAAAGCCAATCAAACGAGGAAAAAATAATAATATTGTTATAGACAAAATGGAACAAAAAGCTGGTGGAATTAGCGATTTTGCTAGTACTTTATTAGGAGTTGGGAGAATTCGTGATCAAAAATACGAAAAATGGTTAGAACAACGTTTAGTGTTAGTCCATGATGATGTTGACTATGTTAATGAAATAAGAAGAAAGTTTGGCTACGATAAAACTAACATAGTAGGAAGAGGACAACTTACAAAAGAACAGGTTGAAGAAGAAGTTTGCTCACGTGATCAAGAAGACCGAGAACTTATTGATGATAGTTTAAAATGCTCAAGCCAAAAAGGTGGTTATAGAAAAACTAAAAAGCATAAAAGAAGAGGAAGGAAGGGAAAGAATTCGTCAAGAAAACATAAAAAATAAATATAAACAAATGCATACATGTAATGTATCGATGGTAGATTATATGAATACTAATAACATGCCTCATAAACATGTCACATTATCTAATGACCCACGAGATGAAATATACCTAGACCATACTGCTGTAGTACGGTATCAAGGAATTATCGCTCGTATAGAAGACACTATGCGTCTATTTAAGACTAGTACAACAGACAATAATAACTATGCAGCGCAAGTAAAAACATTACAAGACATGGTTGAGAATATTAATAACAAAATCAGAAGTGAATGTCGTCATGTATATATTGAACAAAATGGAAAAACTATTTGTAAAATATGCTCATTATGTTTCCCATGATTATGCTATTCAGGCATATTTATCATCATGCTTTCGTATTGCATGCGCAGGCTTTCGCATTCTTTTGTGCTGTTGTTCCGATGATTCATTTGTTTTCGATAAGAGTTGCATTCTCCACAGTGGTCTTCATTTGCGTAATCCACGATGAGACCACTATTTTGGCGATGTTTCAAAGACCATCTGCCCAATGGAGGTCTATTTACCTTCCCAGCGTTGCGCAGCACCTCTTTAATATGTGTAAATGTAATTCTTGTTGGAATGGACATATTTCCTATCTTATAATACATACGTGCTAATAGCATGTATGTATTTCAATTCTGTATTGTATTTTTACTTACGGTTTCCACATCTATCTGGAAGAATGACATTGTCGCGCACGTATGCGGCGCCGCCAGTGCCGACGTCGGTGTTCGTATCGGCACAACCGCAACCGAACGCCTCCTTGGCGCCTTGGGATCCTAAACCTGCAGCATCTACGCCGTTCTTCAAAGTATCATTTTCTTCGTTTTTATTGCACCCACTCTCTTTGGCAGCCTTGCTTCCCCAGATCACGCAAGGCGAATACCATGGCGACTTGCATTCACATGTCTTTTTACGAATATTTGAGATTTCGACAGAGACTTCGTCACTACCTGTCATAATATTGTATATGGAATGAAAGATAAGTCGTATAATATCACCTAATGTATATCTACAACAAGCGCACGTAGTCATTCCAATAACAACCCAGACAAGAACGACCGCAATAAGATATTTCATGGATGCAGGAACCTTCTCAGATAAATTAAAAGCCATGGACGATAGTATATGGTACGTTGGGATTATTTTTCAACTAAATCAAAAAAGTCTATACATGCAGTATAATCGCACATATTTACTCCATTCGAAAGAGGGAACCTTCCTGTATCGGTGATGAGATGATATAGTATTGGGTGTGATGCTGCAGGCGGTTCAACAACTGAATATGATTTTATAAACAGTGTTGATTGAGGCTTCTGTGTATTACTATCTATAAATACATTGTGCGGTGCGCCGCGCACGATTGCGAATGGATTTCCGCCTAAATCAGAACCAACATGAGTAGTGGTTTGACGGAGATCGGATCCTAATACAGCGACAATTCCTAACACGCGCGAACCATCAGCAAGTTCGGTGCCTACTTTGATGTGATTAATAAATAAAGCAGTTCCATCAATACATGATATAAGTGTTTCTGGAACTAGACCTCCTTCGAAATAGCGATGAACATCTTCAGACGTATGATTTACAGTATATCCCTTTTCTTTAAACATAGTAGGGTGGTGTTCTAGATGAGTTCTAATCATATCTTCCTCATGTAATTCATCCCAATCAGAAAATAGAAGGTGTCCAATTTGAATATACTTTGTTGAGGTATTAATACAAAAGACAAACGGACTATTATATTCGAAGTTTCGTTTTGCCTCTGGATGGTCTTTTACGTAAATCCATTCATTGTCATGTTTTACATAATGCTTTCCAGTTACATTTATACCATGTAGTGTGAAAACCTCATTATCTCCTGTCTCGATACGCATAGTCGAAGTGATTACACTACCATCTATCAACATAGTTCCAGGTCGAACTTCACATATAGGCACAATAGAACCTCCGAGACGCGCTATAGATGTATCTGGTCCAAAACATCCAGATGGTGGAGCAGGGGGAACCGCAAGAGGAGATTCTACTCCAAACATTGCGAAAAATACAACCATAATAAGTAATGGAACCATAATTGATAAAAATGTCAGTGTCAACGTTGCTGCAACCGCCCAAAGCCATGGAGCAAACCATGCTAGTAGAAGTGTTAAAATGATTAAAACCGCGAGAGAAATCAAAATAATAATGACAAAGGTAAGTAAAAATCCAAAGAATGCCATCATGGAGTAATACACACCAACAAGCATATAGACACCACTCTTAAAAACTCCTTGTAATTTGGCAAGCATATCTTTAAGAGCGACAATCATGCGCTGCATGGGAGGTATAATGTTCATAAGACGTGTAAAAAAATCTTTGAATATCTTTTCGAGTTGCGTTCGAATATATAAAAACATTTTACGAATATTCTGTAATACCATTAACATGCTAGCCCACAATTTCATTATAGGACCTAATATAGTTTGAATTGGTTGCACAAAGTAACCAGTTATCTGTTCAAGTATAGAACTCAAACATGAACTAAAGTTCTTACCTGTAAACTCAATAACACTCATATCTGTTGGTCGCATGATATTACCTGCAAATGGAATAACAGTAGGACTACATCGATTTGCAGTCCAATTGCGTCGTATCGGTTCCGCTTTTAACATCATGCGTTGATACATATGAAACATTGCTAAGAATACCACAAGAACAATACAGAACAATAATGACCCCCCATATGTATCAAAATATGAGGTTTTATCATATATATTGCTCACGGCATGCAATGATTGTTGAATATTATCCATGTACTTGTACTCTACATGGAAAATATTCGAATGAATTATATGTATCATGATAATGAAATAACAATTATCGCAAATTATCAGGGATTGCATCATCATCCCAATCCCAAAACTCATGTTCACCAATACATATTCGATGATCGTGTGTAATCAGACAAGAAAACTCTGGTGGGTTCACCAATGTGGCAATCGCATCTGGGTGATCTTTCGCTTTGATGTATTTACCTGTATTGCGGTTAAGGAGATAATGCGCACCAGTTACAAATACAGAACTCTCTTCTGACTTAATAGGGAGACGGTACATTGCTTCTTCGTTTTCATTTGCAATGCGCATTGTTCCAATTATTCGACTTCCATTCTTCAACACATTTCCTAAACAAAGATCTTTCATAATTTTCTTCTCTCCATCTTGTAAAGTTACTAGTGTATCGGGATGAAAACATATTGATCTTGTCATTTGTCCAGGAGGTCCACTCCATATGCTCCCCAATGTCAGGCGTACACCATCCATCATGTACATAAACGTTACTACTGTTCCAGAAAGTTTTGCGATACTATCTTTGATTGCAATCGTTATTTTCTGAAACTCAAATACCAGGTTTACAAATATACCCATTACAGAACCCATTATCCCTCCAAATGAATCGCGAATAAATGCAATCATCTTACGGAAGTTCTGTAGACTACCCATGGTGTCTGTTGCCATTGACTGCATAGAACTTATGGTACTCCAGATTGGCTGGAGAAGGTAGCCCATATAATTGGCTTGCATATTCTGAACACAATATGTAAAGTTCTTACTAACATCATCCGCAAACGGCATATACACGGGGTTACATCGATATTTTGGCCAGTTTTTGCGTATCTCTTGCAGTCGCATAAAAATAGAAATTACAAAGATCAATGCTAAATAAGCCATGTTTACATATACAAAATTAAACCAGTCGCTTCCTCTTGGCATTATTTCGGTGATTGTATACTATACTATACTAGGAAAACATATTTACCAGGGTAGGCGCGTTATATGATTATGGTTCTGGAACTTTGGAATCATATTCTGATTGAGCACTTGACTGCAGTCCATTGGTTTGTGCTAAGGACGTATTTGCTGCAACTGTTTGATCACCACCACTGCGGTCGGGATAAATAGGGGTATTCGCATCGGCAAGGACAAATCCTGCACCACATGGGCTACTACCACCACGCATACTCTTCATGCTCTTTTTACCTCGCTTAGACTGGGAACCGTGACGCTTACTTTTATGGCGTATGGATTTACGAATACCCTTTCTACTCTTCTTACTCTTCTTACTCTTCTTACTCTTCTTATTCTTCTTACTCTTCTTACCTTTTCTAGGGCGACGACGACGAGTACGACGACCGCCACCAGTAGCGTTATTCATATTGTTTTGAGCATTACCATCTGCCACGCCTTGGTTATGTGCATTTTCTTGAGGGGTTGTTCCATATGCCATTCCAGCAGACTGTTGGTCGGGGCTGGTATTATGGCTTGTATCATCAGAATGGTCTGAATGTGCAGGCTGTAGTACAGGTGGCATATAGAGTAGGCAAATACTATTTATTTTGCCGACTAAATAGAAACAATATAAATATAAATATTTTATACATCTATACAGCATGGCTAAAATGGATGACAAAGCACGCCTACAACTACAGAGGATGATCAGTGAAAATAATGTTGAAGACCAAACAAACCTCATACGCGAACTGAAACATAGCCATAAACTTGTAGCAGACATTCGTGCACTACAACAGGTAAAGGCTAGATTCGCAGGGAATAATGACGCTATTCACACAAATGGAATGCAAGAATGCGCATTCCTATACAAATACTATACCGACATATATAACAAAATAAAGAATGATGAGATTGATTTGGTATTATTAAATAGATTTCTCAATGTTCTACGCACGATCGAAGACGGAGAAGTTGATCAACATGAAGGGTCTTTTATCGTTGGTACAATCCTAAAGGAAATCTACATTGATAGTGCGCTAAAAAAAGGTGACAAAATAGACTCCGAATATGCATCAGATACAAAACCTGTAGCAGAGCCTACACACCATATTTCGTGGATTGAGTGGAGAAAAACACATCCACAAAATTAACAATATTTTCAATTATCTAAACATTCTAATCCAATCGGATATTTACTATTAACGGGTAATGATCAGAATTCATCTTACCACAATATTCTGGATAACCTTGATAAATACCCACACCTTCTACACGGTCTAACAATCCTGCTGTAACCAATATGTGGTCGATCATTACTATCTCGTCTGCAGTTGCTTCACAATCGTCGTTCTTATCCCACCAGTTAGTACCACGATACTGCTGAGGAACTTTATATGCAACATTTGTAAGCATATTACCTTTCACTATAGACAACACATTTGATATAGGACGGTCTGTATTCTCATCTAACACGTCACCATCATAATCATTGAAATCACCCATGACCACCACCTCGTAGCCATCTGCGATGTGCTGCTCTACAATATCTGCAATTATCAACGCTTGTGCCTCGCGCTTTGCGCACCGCTCGGGGTCAGTAGGATACGCAATCAAATGCACTGAAATCATTGCTGCACGAATACCGTTCCAGTCAAAGAGAGCAATCGAATGCTTGCTCAAACCAGTATGCCCTCCTTCTGATGAATCAATACCACATGATGACCCTGACACAGGATATTCATACGTTGCATCAGAACGAGCCAATGGTGCGATAGGAGGATACGTAGACAATAATCCTACATTCTGACCTGTAGCCGTATCCGTTCCAGGAATAAGGTATCCACTATAGTCGGGGGAAAGTAACGCGCCTAGAGCATTCACTTCATTGATCCCCTCTACTTCGCACAAATTAATAATATCAGGGGCAAACTTATCAATAACAGTCGCCACATAATTCATATGTTCAACCGCTTCGGTTTTGTTATTCCAAGTACAACCATCACCAGGACAGTCTGCATTCTTGTAATAATCCAAGAATAACCACTCCACATTATATTGCATCAAACGCAATCTACTCGAACGAACTTGTAGTGGGTTAACTGCACACGCCATATATGCCACAGATAGGGTTCCGAAAAGACAAAGAAGGTAACTGAACATTCTAAACTATAAATTATAAATACATAAATAATAGTTCGTCACAATTGTTTCAATTTATTTACAGGTATATTATACGTTCATGAATATAATAAGTAATAAATACCATATCGTACGGTATGGTGATTTTGCAACCAATGGTAATGCAAAGATATTATATAGTATATTTGCAGGATTTCTATGTCTAGATGACTATCGAACACGAAAATCAACAGATTGTATATTAATTGCATTAGGAGCAACCCTGATATGGACTATAGTTGAGATGTATCTACATACATCCAAGACGCGTGTCATTAAACCTATGTTCGTAGGACTAAAAAACTACCCCAATGCACAATTCATTCTTCCAACACCCATAGGCGCACTGTTACAAGGAGCTCAAGAAGGTGGCGTTGTCACTACAGTCGGCCTATACTACGGAGACAGGATACACGACAGCACAATAATCGTTCGATTGCACCTATTCATTGCGGTCGTCATCGCTAATGTATGGATACGTGACACAAACAATAAAACAGACGCCATTGCATCCAAACGTCAAATTAACACAACTGGTTCTATGCTATTCATAGGCACAGCCAGCACGTTTGACATTATCATGCTATGGAAACACCCAGAACATATATATAGACAAATGGCCATGCTATCGGTCATGGTATACATATGTACATGGTGGACATTTATCGCTTGGTACAGAGGGTTTCGATCTGTAGAGGTTCATGTAAAACAAGATATTAGAGAGAATGGACAACAAGAATACATAACTAAAAATAATACTATAACAGACGTATTTGCAATACTGGGATATGATGTGTTGTTCGAAGTGGGTATATCATATCTTATATTTTACAACATATTTCTTATTTAGCAAAATTGAAATTATAATTGGTTTCATAACACATATATCAACAATATAATAACAATGACAGTATCATCACAAAATACAACACGGATTGAGACAAGAAAACCTAAAATCCCTCAAGTTCTTATAAATATGGTATGGGAATATGACGGGAGATATAAAACAAAGTTTAAGGAGTGTATTCAAGACCTGAGACGATACTTCAATCATTCGCGCATGCTTGATAGAATAAAGGGAGATATACACATTTATAGTGTATATTTATATGTTCATCAAGAAGGGAGTAGGGCATCACTTAAAAGGTACTTGATGTCCTTTTCAAAATATGTATTATCATGTATAAAATTAAGGGGTGATCCAGTTCCTATTAAGAACTTACGTGTTCATAACCTACGAAAAACACATAATCAACAAAATACAGAAAATAATAGGTCAAGTAAATAGCATACATGCACAACCAAGAAATATTGTATTTTTATCTTAGAATATACTATAATGACCACTCCAAGAGCTCCAAATGCACCTAATCCATATCATCAAGGAGAACTACTGCCAACAGTACGTGTTGATGATGATGGAAACGAAATAAGCGGACAGGGTCGTGTTATTGCTCAAGGGAATGCACTTGAAAAATATCGTACAGAAGCCAAAAAAGCTAGTAGAAATCTTACGAATGAATTCAATTATGAATCGAATGATTACAAGGCACCATCTACTCCTACAAGGGGTGGAACCCGACGTAAAAAAAGACACGGTGGTGCCGATTCGGGTAATGATGAAAAATATAAAACCCCACCGACCAGTCCTCAAAAACCTGTGGCTCCTGGTGCTCCAGAGAGACACACAGCTAACAACCGATTTGATTACCAAGCCCCCCCTCAAGAACTTTTCCCTAGAGTTCATAGAGTTCCTGGAGAACGTAGAAAAATAGCACAAGGGGGTACAAGACAGAGAAGTAAACGAACGAGAGGCAAGAAAACAAAAAGAACCAAACGCTCTCATAAGAAGACACGCCGCACACACAAAAAGAGCAAATCCCATCGCAAGAGACGATAAAAAATATTAAGATATATAAGTATAGAACATTAGCATGAATATCCAACCAATACAATGTGATAATAATAAACCTAGAATATCCCCTAGAATATCCCCACATAATGATATGTTACAAAATGAAACAAATATAAAAAAATCCAGAACCTCTCCACGAAGCAGTCCACGTAATAACGTAGCGCTTGCAAAACTTCTCTCTAGTTACATCAAAATGAATATCAAAATGAATAACTAATAAAAAATATATCATGCATTGTATAACACATGATATATGCAATACATGATATATTTATACAGATAATGGGATGGTGGAATATTTACAGTTGAACTTATTCTCTATCTCTTGTTGCTGTTCAGGTGTAAATGTAGGAGGGGAACGCATGTCGTGAATTATAGACTTATTTATTGTATTGTCTATATCCTTCCGACCACCACTATTGTGAATAACAAACCTAGACCCTGGTGCTGCATTCACTTCCTTAATCCCTTGGTTGTAGGAGTGGTCGAACGCAGAGTTAGAATACTGTTTACCCTCATCTACCTCGCGCTCCTTTCCACTCTCTGTAGCGCCTTTACACTTATATCCAACCTCCTCGGGACATTCGACCCCCGTTTTATGCTGATAAATCATAGTACCTATCCATTCGTTATCCTTGCTAATATTCACATATGGATATAACTTTGATTTACACCCAGATGGCCTATAACTACCACAGTCTCCAAGCGTTTCGGGAACGTATAAACTTATATTGGTTTTGATAGGTTGCGTTTCCAGGTAGGATATCATACTCTTCTTTATCTTACCTGATGCGAACAGAGAAGATTGTGTTAACGATATCCCAGCCAAAACCAGGTTGGAAAAACCTATGATGTTGACTCTTTTTACTTGGGTTACGATGGTTTGATACACCTGAGATAACTCGCGATACAACCCCCCATCAATAGATAGAAACGTATCTGGAAATTTGGAATCACGCATGCGCATCATCTCTATGAGATTTTTAGCCCAAAATGTTTTTCCTGACGCACTAGGACCAAATCCCATGATTAATCGTCCAGGTTTATCAAAAGGTTTTATGGTGAAGAACTTTGAATCATCTACCCATTTTCCAGTGAGCGCCGTATTTGTAGGGTTGTCATAATTAATATCAATCCCACCAATTCCATCAGACCTAATCGTGGTATTTGCTAAGACGCGTAGAAAATACGCGGTAGAGTTGAGTTCCGTTTTAAATGCGTTCATTGATAACGTCTTACAATCGCCTGCACACGTCGTCCAGATATGTTCAGAAGATTTGGGCATATTAGCGACCACTTCTTTTAAGTGTGAACCAAAATTAGGTATAAACTGCTTGCCATCTTCACCATCTATACTGAAAGATTTCTCGTATATATGATTTTTTATTAGGTTAACTTCATCGGTATTACCAGATGGAATATACAGTTTAAGTCCCTCTAAATATTGTAGAGAATCATGAGAAGATGTAGATAATGACCCTAATTCTATTGTCCTTTGTAATGCCATAACCTCCTCAGGTGATAATCTGTGTACCCGATGATTTAATTCTCTACCTCTATCTCTTCCTCCAACCTTCTTACCTCGAACACGTATGCGTACGCTCTTTCGTTTTCGTTCCTTTGTGTGATTTTTTCTCGTGTTGCGCCTATTCTTTCTACGCGTTCGAGATTGTCCACGGTTTCGTTTTCGGGTGATAGTCATATATTGTGGTATAAAGTACAGTGATAAAAAATAATTTACCGATATGCATAAGGCACAAGTAAAAACACCTAATTAGGTTAAGTTACACAATATAAACTATCCTACACTACCTTTGCTGTCTCTTTCTTGACCACCTTAGTCTTGGTAGAGGCCAGGCGCGAAGCGGCCTTTGCGGCCTTTGCAGCCTCTTTCTCTTGCACCTTCGCGGCCTTCGCGGCCTCCTTAGCCTCGGTAGAGGCAAGGCGCAAAGCGGCCTTCTCTTGCACCTTCGCGGCCTTCGCGGCCTCCTTAGCCTCGGTAGAGGCCAGGCGCGAAGCGGCCTTCTCTTGCGCCTTCGCGGCCTTCGCGGCCTCCTTAGCCTCGGTAGAGGCCAGGCGCGAAGCGGCCTTCTCTTGCGCCTTCGCGGCCTTCGCGGCCTCTTTCTCTTGCACCTTCGCGGCCTTTGCTTCTGCACGTATGGCCAGTTTCGTTTCCTTCTCTGCTAAAATCATTGCATCCCTCTCAGCCTTTCTCTCGGCTTTTGCATTCTTTGCTGCATCAACTTTGGCTTTTCTAACTGCATTACGGGCTTCGATGCGTGCATTAGTCCTAAGCACTGCGGCTTGAATACGCGCTTCGGACTTAAGTATCGCTGCTTGGCGACGTTCTTCAGCCTTAAGTTTCAATGCATTCTCACGTTGAATACGAGCATTCATCACTGTATCCTTGTAGATAATGATGGCTGACACTAGTTGATATGCTGTGCGTCTAAGGAAATTGTCAAATGGAGCAATAAATGTAGTAGTCTTCATAAGACATCTAATCGCTTGACGAATAGGACGAGTATTTCGAAAGATATGCGAGGAACGAATGAACTTCATAAGGTCAAATAACACTGGGTGTCGTGCAGGAGTATGTGATTTCATACGGCCTTGTAAATCCATGTAGCAGGTAGTCTGCTGTTTAGGAAGTAAATTAACCACTTCTGAACGGCACTTGCGAACGTGTCCAGTTGTTTCAACTAGTTTCTTGACAAAACCTTCCTGGAAAATCTTCTCGACTTGCGTAGCAGTGAATATGTCCGCCAGTGTAGTATCAGCAGCAGTTGACATGATAAAGGGGTGCTTATCAAGAAGTTCCATAGTGCGAGATTCATAGTCAAGATGCTTATGAAACTCGCGAACCATATCCAGAGGCATCTTTTGAACCCAATCGTAATTAAAGTTCTCTTTGAGATATTCTGTGCGTTCGATGCGATTGACGTCTTGGGTCTCGACAGTCTTGGCTCGGCTAAGACGGATTTCTTCGGAAGGAATAAATCTATTGAGCATGATTATTGATTACTGATTACTGTTAGGTAATTGTTTGTTAGATGCAATGGCCTTGGTTGCACGATGGATTTCAATTCTTTTTAGTTTCCGGGTTCCAATTATACACATGCTTTAGCACATGCTTTAGTTGCATCACACCCTTTTCATTCGGTACAAATAATCATACCAAACGCGTCGCAGCGGTGGATCCTGGCAGGCAACGTAAACGCCCTCCCCTCGGCTTTGTCTAAATGCTGTTTATATAACCCCCAAATACTTACTTTATCCAATCGAGTACGTTGTTTAAGCACTTGTGTAGTCATTAAATAATCAGCATCGGGTTTATAAAATAACCAATATTGGGGTTCTGTTGCGTTAGTACCTACATGTACATAAAAGATATTTCCGGGAAAGGTTGGAGAATCCCGTTCAGTCGATGTGGTTTCTTGTCCGTTTACATATTCAATCATATTTCCAATTTCAAGTACATTATGTCCATACCAGGTACATGCGTTCAAGTTATTAATAACGCCACGATATTTGTTTGTACGAACACCATTAGTATAGCTTTCAATATAATATGTATGTCCAGTTTCCAAATCGTATGGCGAAATTGAGTTCATTGTTTGATTACTGATTACTGTTAGGTAATTATTTGTTAGATGAACCGGCTTCCTTTGTTCGATGGCTGTCAATCTGTGAGAAACAATATTTACACCCTTGAAGATTTAAAATACCATGGATCTTTTGGACTTTCGTGTTCTTCTTTTACCGCCAAGTTTTCCATAAGGTCTATTCATTCCTAAAAGTTGTAGATTGAATATAGTATCTACATCAGTTGGAGATGAATGATATGCCATAGTTTTAAGTGATGATATATTGGGTCGTGTATAATTTGATAATTCTTCTATATTATTGTCTTTTTGCTTTTTTATTTGATTTTTCGTTTCTATGTAGTTTTCTATCAAATAAGTCAAATAAGGAATACCATTTTGTTCTTCATCCTCTGGTGGCAGTTCTTCTACCAGACGAAGTTGTTTGAATATAGTATCTATATAATGTTCAATATTAATATATGGGTGTTCTAATAATAATTGAACCATGTAGTAATATTCCAATCTAATTGCGTGTATAAGTGGTGTATAACCCTTGTTATTCTCTTTGTTTATATCAGCACCCTTTTCAATTAATAATTCAACGATATCATATTTTGCATTTATTATTGCTGTTGAAAGAGCCGTATTATTATTATAATCGTAATCGTCTGTTATATTTACATCAATACCTTTTTCAAGCAATAAATTAACCATTCTTGCATTTCCATGTCCTGAAGCAACTAATAAAAACCACACTCCATTGTCGTTTTTCATATTTACATCAGCACCTTCCTTAAATGCTTCTTCAATCTTTTTATAATTATTTTTATAAACGCCGTCCCATAATTTCGCGCTGGGGTTTTCATAATAATCTCCTACATAAGGCATTTTGCACATTCTTGTTTTTTGAACGAGTTTTCTATGATATTTTTGTGTTGCTATCTACTAGTATATATATATATATATCAATTTTTATTTTTACATTTATTTTTTGCCGTCAAAAACGGCGTTTTAAATCTTCAAGGGTGTAATCGCTTTTACATTTTTACTGGTTTAACGCTTCCGACCGACGTACGGTATATGTGGGCGAAGAGATCGAGAAATCCCTCGATAAACATTCTTAGTCGATGATATAACAAAAGGTGGTTGTTGCCTATATCTTGAGGTTATGTGGTCATATCTACCAGTCTCATGATAAGGATATGTTATCTCATGAGTTGTCGAATATAATGGTTTTGCTACTAAACGCGTATCTCGATGATATGGTGGAGAGAATACATATCGGGAGTGATGTTGATTTCGAATACCCATCTTATACTATATTCCCACAATATGTTTATACCGCGACACCAATATAGATAAGTGAGTATATGATACGTAATGGGAACATGCATTAGCCGTAATACAGAAGTAATAGATTTTACACATATTCAATCACAACAAGATGAGACAACGACCAACCAAATCGATTGGGAACATATATCCTACAAGGACACCATACAGTTTCGTCCTGAAATTACCGTTGCGAAATGCATCAAAGTATATGACGGGGACACAATCACGATTGCTTGCGGACTTCCTCCGTATGAGCCAGGTAAGCCTATTTACCGCTGGTCAGTACGTCTGCGCGGCATCGATGCGCCCGAAATGCGCACCAAATGCGCCAACGAAAAGGCGTGCGCAACGTATGCCAAAGAAATGATGGCGGCTCAAGTTTTAGACAAAATCGTCACGCTTAAGAACGTGAGTTACGATAAATATGGACGCGTTCTTGCCGATGTATTTGTAGACAGTGTAAATGTCACTGATAAATTACTCGCAAATAATCTAGCGGTTCCATATGATGGCGGAACGAAACAAACACCTAATGATTGGTTTGAGTACCATGCTCTGTTACACTCTTCGAAACCCAGAAATAGAAATAAGTGATCGTTACAAGAAATGACTTATACATTTTACCACAATGCGATAAAATGTATACGTACTATATAGATACATCATACATAGAAATGAATCAAATAGTTGATTCGCAGATTTCTCTTGATAATAACAATGAAAAACAAACTATTAAGGCATTTGTAATGACAGACAATGAGGTTGCTGGAAATATCGCATATAAAACCGACATTGTTGACGGGGTTCAAATGTACGAGGGGTTACCCATTGATATGTTTCATAAAATTATGGATTTAGACCATATGAAAGACAAATATACAGTGGAGTACACTTATTCAAAAGAGGGTGATACAAATTACTCTGATGTGGTAACAAATATAAGCAAAGGAGAATACGATATTGGTATTGGGGTTTTTAATAGAAGTATTGAACGAGAACAAATAGTGAACTTTAGTGCGCCATTTATATTGGATCCAAACGCAATATTTCATATAGAAACCACTAGCGTCATAACACTTTTTCAGTTGATGATAAAAAGTATTGGACATATTCTAGTAATTCTTATTTTGCTCGGTATGATATCAGGGTTACTGATCTACTTTGGAAATCCAGGACGTATGAAGAGATTGCAAATAAAATCAAACAAAAAGTTCTTTCTTTATTCGATTATTGCAGGCATGGCAGCAATGTTTGGAGAAATGGGATTGGTCGCTGATCATGCTACACGTTCCATAAAGGGTATATTCATATTTTTTGTTACCATGCTCACAGCCTTTATATTTGTTCTTATCGCACAGGCTAGAATGACATCAGCGCTTGTCGATGAAAAAATAGGGTCAAAGATCACGAAAGACAATATGCCAATTAATAAGATATTGGGATTGAAAGGGTATGTACCAACGACCAGCATACAAGAGTATGGTGGACGAATAGAGTATATAGAGGACGCTACTATCGAGGATATTGTCGTCGAGTACATAGAAAACCCGGATAAATATGCTGGTCTTGCATTATCCTATGCAGACGGATTCAAATATCTAGACAAATATCCAAATTTATTCGTATCATTAGGGTTTGGAGTAGAGACAGGAGGATATCCTATCAATCAACAAAAGAATGATATATTGGAAGACATTAATAAAGGAATGGTATCTCTAGAAAATGATGGCACTTTGCAAAATACATGCGTATTCTATTATGGGGATAGGGAAAATAATCCTATATGCTCACTCAGGTAGATTATAGACAAATATATAATTTTGATAAAATCTGGTATTCTAATCAAATCTTATCGACTCCACGACATTGCTGCCGCTGCCTCAGGCTTAACATACAATGGTGCGCTCATATTAGGTTTTGAACTTGTAGGTGCACAAATAATTGGATTACTACGATATATAAAGTCAGGATCGGGTTCTTGGTATTTTTTTCTGAAATTAACATCATGTGGTTGAATATTTGTTGGTAGAAATACTTTCTGCTCAAGCTCTAATACGCGCCGTTCAAGTTGTTCTAATCTATCTGTAAAAATTACATCTACATCTTCTGAACCACAAATATTTCCCATATTACTTTATAGTATATACTATCATACTATTTTCTCTCTATACAGTACCTATAAGACCTAAATCATGTCTGATGCTAACAAACAACTTATTCTATACGGAGGATACCTTATACTAATTATTGTCGCACTTTATCTCGCTCGTAACGTATTTCATCCAATCGCTGAATCAAAAAAACTCTATGCGGCATTAATGGATTCATTAGGAGGCGCAGCGTTTAACACGTACGTTGTACCAGATAATTTTCACAGGCCATAATCACTTTGTTTTTTTTATATAGAGAGAAATATAATATGTTCTCTCTATATGTACTACTTTGCATATGGTGCAAATCTTGATATAAATTATTTAGCAAAATACCTTAGTAATGATAATATGTGCGTAGTTGGATCTGCGTATATAGACAATTATATACTAAAATATCGCAGTGTTAGTATAGACAACATTAGATCAGGAGTTGCTACTATAGAACCTAGGAAGGGGTCGAAAACATATGGTGCCATATACTATTTTAAGAACCCAACCATATTGTCCAAACTTGATTCCCGTGAGGGATATATATCAGACAATAACTCTAGGAATATATACGATAAAATCACATTAGATTGCACGCTACTTGACACTGGAAAAAAGGTTCATTGTTATGCATATGTCATGAATGATTTGATAAAAATGGACGAACGGAAACCCAGATTGAAATATCTCTCTTACTTGAAAAATGGAAACGCCATTCATAACTTACCACGAGAACATTTACAGCGAATACACTATTTAGAAAAATAGAACACGTATCTATTATAATGTACATGCAGGAGGCGCATTCGGGTCATCGCTTCCAAAATAACTACGACAAATCTTTTGCTTCTCCTTTGTAGCTCGGATATGCAGTAATCCTTTGTTGAGGTCTTCTCCGAACCTCACTTTATTAGGATTGTATATCATACATGATGGAGAGTTGCCAAATACTGACGCAGTAATTCCTGGATGTAAATCTATAAATGGATAACCATCGTAATAAGAAAGAACCACTCCTAGGTACTTATCTGGATTTTTCTTGTAAATTTCTAAAAGATCCGTATTATTTTTCCCCTTATGGCGTTCTACTAATCCGCCGCTTTCTTCCCATCTTGTGGTATGTGCATATCCTTCATGACCTAACACTGGTTTTATCTTGATTTCTGTAGGTGATATTCCTTTGCCCATTTTTCGATCGATAAGCAATGAGGTGATTTCTGCTTGCATAAACTGAAGAAATATAACAGCAATTAACATAACAACGGATACGGCAATTAACCCTTTGATAGATGACGTTGAGTTTTCAAATAAAAATCCAGCCTCGCCAAAAAAGGTTGAAATACCTGTCATTATAGAACGTAACAAAAATACTTTTCGAGATTTTATATTTGTAGCTTTACTACGATTCGGGTCTACAAGAAATAATAATATCCCAGTGACAATTCCTAAAATAATCAGAATAAGAATCAAATATCCAATTTGAAATAATACATCTTTGAATACCTCTGTAACACTCGTATCTGAATAATGGTACACAGCAAATGCATCTATTGTGATAGGAACCGTATAGTTAACTTTGTGTTCACGCGTTTTATTTTGCATATACGTTGCAAGTCCTAAATCATATTTGCCAGTACTCACCCAATCAACGGTTTCATTATAGTTATTATAACCTGATTCGGAAAAGGTATATTCAAACTTGTACTTTTCAAACTCTGGGAGTTTTTTAAGAGCCTCTACAAGATCCCAGGCAATACCAGAATATGATTTTTTACCATTTGTTTCAGTTTCATACGTAACAATACCAGACGTCTCTGGTCCTGTAATGACGAATACTTTGATGAGTTCTTTTTCTCCAGATTTCTCATCCTTTTTGTCCTTTTTGTCAATGTCAATATCAGACAGTATCATATCTTACAATAACGATAGAAATTTTTATTCAGTATTCTGCGTTTCTTTCAACTTTGCTTTTCGTCTCAAATAATATACACGGTTATTTTCACGCTTAAGACGTTTCCTAGCATCAGCAAGCATTCTATCTAAAAAACGGACACGTTCGTTCTTCATCGCAATTTGCTTATCCAGTTCCAAAAGGCGTTTTTCTTCCTCAGTCATGGGCATGATATAACCATCATACATTCGAATACTTATATGGTTTCAATTGTCATTTGAATTACCGATCGTAAAACAACTCGACCACTTCCACCGTCTTATCTGTTCGGTTTTCTGTGCTTGTCCAGTATGAGATGGATTCAGCCAACGCATCCAGACGAAGCGCCCACGCGCGCGCATACGTCTTCTTCACGGCGCAAATCCCCATCTTGTTTAGTCCCCAGCACGAATTCACTTTCGTGCCGTTATCGAGGTAGTCATCGGGATTGAACCGTATGAAAACGATTGGACGATGACCCACATCTTGGGACAACTCCATTAAGCGCTTGTTCTCACAACTGCAGTCGTATCCTGTGTGCTGGTTCTCATCGACTTCCACGATGACGACTTGGTCGCCCAAGTCGAGAAGCATGTCTGGACGGCGTCTTGAACATCCGTCGGATACTTTTTTGTCTGCGATCCATGTGAAATCGGGGAAGGATTTTTGTATAAAATCGACTACGCTGTATTCTTTCGTTTTGTAATTCCTCGTAACGGGACGGTCTGGGTAAACGTGCATGTAGCAGTTGAGGCAATAGTCTTCGTATTTCTTATTAGCCTGTGTCAGACACCATTCATGAAGACACTTTTTGTTTGTTACATTAACCATACCGTCTGCCTTATGAGATGAACAATATATTCCTATTTTCTCTCCTTCAATGTTACAACTTGGTATAATTTCACACCCATTATGAAGACACTTTTTGGTTTTCACATCAACCATTCCGTCTAATTTGTGTTTTAAACAATATATTCCTGTTTTCTCTCCTTTCGTGTTATAACCTGGAACAAATTCACACCCATTATAAAGACACTTTTTGGTTTTTACATCAACCATTCCGTCTGCCTTATGGGTTGAACAATATAGTCCTCCTTTCACTCCTTTCGTGTTATAAGCTGGAACAATTTCACACCCATTATAAAGACACTTTTTTTTTTTCACATTAACCATTCCGTCTGCCTTGTGAGATGAACAATATAGTGGTCTTTTCTCTCCTTCCGTGTTAAAAAGTGCATGTTTTTTACAACCATCAATTCTACAAAGTTGGGGCATCTTATATATTCACTTAAGATTATATATTTTAAATGATTGTATATAAACGATTAATTATTCCTAAATACTATCATTCGTTTCTTTTTCGTCTAATTCTTCCTTTTGTTTCTGCTTTCGTTTTTGATAAGCACGTTGATTATATAGTTTAGTTTGTTCGGGGGTAGCCTTGTAATTAGTTTTGGCTCTATAGTCTGCGGATCGTTGTTTTTCTTTTTCCTTGTGTCGTTCATAATACACCTGTCTACTTGCAGGGGCAGTATACTTCTTGAGGTGGGTTTGGGTTTCATGGAGTTCGGCCTCTAAACAACTTATCCTTTCTTTTAGTTCATTAATCTCCTTATCTTTGTCTTCATTCATGTTGTACTATACTATACTTCCTCAAAATATTTATATGGTTTCAATACGCCAGATGGTATAGATATAGATATATCCTGATATTCTATTGTAATATGCGGCCGTTTAAAAAAGCCCCTTTTAAGAAATACAGAAAGACCCCAGTCAAGCAAGCGAATATTGATACAGTCGTTTCAGAATCGGACACGGACGAAGACGTGCCTACGAGAACTTTCAAAAAAGGGTCATACATTTTGGTGATAGTAGAAAGCCCTGCGAAGTGTTCGACAATAGAAAAAATACTAGGACGCGAATATAAGGTGATTGCAAGCGTTGGTCACTTTCGTGAAATAACATCTCCCGATAATATCAAAATCGATACCGATACAGACACATTAAGTATTCGATATACGAACCTAAAAACAGCATCAGCCCGTCACGCGATCAAAAACATGAAGGATTGCGCTGCGCAAGCAAGCCAAATTATTATTGCAACCGATCAGGATCGCGAAGGAGAGGGTATCGGGTATTCAATCTGTTCTCTATTACGTTTAGATGTGACTACCACGCCAAGAGCTATTTTTAATGAAATAACACGCGACTCAGTTTTGAGAGGGATTGAACGTTCATCAGAGATGCGTCTTGATATGAATCTAGTGCATGCTCAACAGGCGAGACAATGTATCGACATCATCGTAGGTTACGGTATCAGTCCATCCTTATGGAGGAGTGGGATTAACAACCCTGGAAAGAACTCCCCGTCATTAAGCTGCGGGCGTTGTATGAGTCCGTGTCTCCAAATTGTAGTCGACGAAGATAAGATTTCCAAAGACAGCATAGACAATTCATCGAAATTCAAGGTACATGGTCTTTTTACAAACAAGAACATCAAGTTTGATTTGAATCATTCATTTGAAAATAGCGAAGACATAATTGAGGTCCTTAGTAGCTCATGTGACCACAAACATCAACTTTTGCCATCTCCCCCAACGAAAACGAGCATTCGTTCTCCACCAAAACCATTTACCACGTCACGCCTACAACAGGCGGCGAGTAATGCATTCTCTTTATCGCCAAAAAGTACAATGTCTTCTTGCCAACGTTTGTACGAGGCTGGCTTTATTACGTACATGAGAACAGATTCATCTGCGTACAGTCAAGAGTTTATCGACTTATGCAAGCGATATGTAGAACAGACCTTCAATAACACAAAATATATTTCACCAACAGCAGATTCACTAGCATCTACGAGCGAGGGTGCGCATGAAGCTATCAGAGTTACTAATGTGAATATGCGAAAACTTCCAGAAACGATTAATGACCTGAATGATCGTAAAATTTATGAGTTGATTTGGGAAACGTCGGTCGCCAGTTTGATGTCGAACGCAGAATATAGTAGATTAATCGTCCGTATTAATTCTCCAATTTTTGAGTATCATTATGAAGCTATCACTGAACTGCCTATTTTTCTGGGTTGGGAAGCACTCAAGCCTAGATCGCAAGAAGCTGTTAATAAAGATCTACGTGATTATACCTACTTGAAGGCGCTTACAGATACAACAAATCCAGATACAATACCGTATTCATTTATACGTGCGGTTGAAACATCGTCAACACCGAAACCAAGACCAACTGAGGCTCGTCTCGTTAGCATTTTAGAATCAAAGGGAATTGGTCGCCCGTCTACATTTTCAAGTTTAGTAAATAAAATCCAAGACCGTGGTTACGTCAAACGCGGAAATATTACAGGAACACCCGTACAATGCGAAACATACGAAATCACATGCGATTCGGAAGACATCACGTTGGAAGAGAATGAACGCATGGTCGGTTCAGAAAAGAACAAACTTTTAGTTACACCCTTAGGCGTTGCCGTAGCCGAATATTTACAAAAACATTTTTCAGATCTATTCAATTATGACTACACAAGTAATATGGAAACACGGTTAGAATTAATCGCCGCAGGCCGCGAGAGCGCTGCGTCCCTATGCGCTGAGGTGCGTGCAGCAGTAAACACCGCAGTATCGAATGCGCCTGTGGCCGCGACGCCGCCACCTCCGCCCGCGGTAGAAGAAGACGACGAAACCGAACCTGGGTGGGAATACGAAGACCTCCCTCTGAAGGTAAAGAAAGGCAGATATGGGTTGTTTGCTAGGTGGGGAGACGTCAACTTTAAACTTCCATTTGGCAATCGACCGATTAACAATATCCGATATGAGGAGGTCGTTCAGGTACTAAAACGAAAACGACGTTGATAAAATATATTATTACCCCTTTGAACATTTACAACGCTGTTTTTACCTACGTTTATTTGTATAGACTTCTAATTTGGTCGCTTCCAAGAATATGTCCTGACCCTTTCATATCAGTATAACATATTTCAAACACGTTGTTGTAAGACCAATTATAATCATAACATAAACTTAAACTCGGTTGATTATCAAATGAAAACTCAAAATAAAAACTTGTATCATCTGGCCTCGTTTCTATATCCATCATAATTTTGTGTTTCTTATCGATAATCGGTGTAATTATATTGTATCTTTGATCGTGTTTATGAATTATATTTACATACTTATGATAATCAACAGCATTTTTATCTTTATACTTATACTTGATGCGTCCATCATACTCAAGTATGATATTTACTATTTCATATGGAAGTTTTTTCGTATTATTTTCATTTATAACTTGTCTTTTATTGTCATCATGGAATATCCATTTATTATTTAGATGTTTAACAATAGCATTATATAAATAGTTTATTTTATCCATTACTATACATAATACATAATAAGCTATTTATATTTTTATTACATTTTCTTTTATCCAAAATTGATCATGTTTTCCATAATATTGCTTTTATTAATCATTAATCACTAATCATTAATAAAATGAATACACCACTAATTCTATTTGAAAAAAAATTACCAATAGAACTCATATTTTACATTCAAAGGTATGTATCAAATGATTTTGTATTTGAGGCAATAAAGAAACATATAAGATATTCATATGATGAAGAAATATTATACCGTCAGTTCGTATATAATGAATATATAAGACCAAATTGTCCAGATTGGTGTACAGGATTTAGTCGTCGTTATCTTCATAAATGTGAACATTGCCTTGATTTCATATTTTCAGATTATTATAAATTACAAAAAACTATAACTTGTACAAAAAATAATACTCAACTACAAAAGTTTAATGTAACACCGACTTATGGTAAGGTATATCCTTCACTTAATTTGAGTTATTATTGACATATTGAAAATTGGACAAAATCTTAAGGATAAATGAGGATGTTTGAGGATACAAAAAAACGCCAAAAAAACGCCAAAAAACGCCGAAAATTATATATGTGAAACTTGCGACTTAAAATGCAGCAAATTAAGTAAGTATAACAAACATCTATTGACTGCAAAACATCAAAATAGGATCTTTGAGGATCTTTGAGGATACAAAAAACGCCAAAAAACACAGTAGGATATTTATGTAAAGATTGTGACTTTAAATGCAGCAATAAAAGGATTTTAATAGACATTTATTGACTGCAAAACATCAAAATAGGACATCTGAGGATATAAAAAACCCCAAAAACCCCAAAAAACCCCAAAAGTCTCAATAGTTGTGGGACAAAGTTCCCACCCCAAAAAAAGGTCATTTCACAAAGTACGTGAGAGGTACCCAGATTCTGACATTTATTTTTGTCAAATTCTCAAAATCATCTAGGGGTTTTGGAATTTGACCTTTTTTTTATTTATGCTAACAAAACCTTGGGGTACTTTTCATGTTTTGCTGCATAAGAGAATTTTTCTGCTATTTTGGTAGGATTTTGGGGTTTTTTTATGTTGCCATACTTTAGAGAAAATGGCAACACAAAAAAACCCAAAAAACCCCATAGAATATATATGTAAAGATTGTGACTTTAAATGCAGCAATAAAAAGGACTATAATAGACATTTATCAACAGCAAAACATAAAAAGGCAACAAATGGCAACATGTGGCAACAAGAATGGCAACAACCTATAAATTATGTATGTGAATGTGGAAGAGCATATATGCACAGAGCGTCTTTGTATAAACATAAAAAAATGTGTGAAAAAAACCCCAAAAAACCCCAAAAAACCCCAAAAAATGAAAGTCTTGATTCCTCACCACCTCCTCCAGAAAACAAGGTAGTCCAAGAGGGTATGAATGAATCCATAGTCATCAAGTGTTTTCAGACGATGATGGAGGCGCAGGCGGCGCAAACGCAGGCACAAGCGGAGCAGACGCGCTTGTTAATCGAGGCGATAAGTTTGAATGGAATGCAATGTATTACAAATAATAATACAACGAATAATCAGTTTAACTTGAATGTATTTTTAAATGAAGACTGCAAAGATGCGTATACATTAAAAGAGGTGGCTGATTCCATTGAATGCACAGTGTCTGATTTGGATCGCATGGACAAGGACGGGTACGCCGCAACGATTACTCGCAAGATCCTCGAATCAATAGAAAATATGTCAATCACAGAGAGACCAATCCATTGTACCGACGCGCGGCGCAACGCGGTATGTGTGAAGAGTGAGACGGGTTGGGAGAGGAATGAGGAGGCTCTGAATACTCTTAACAGTACTATATTTTTGATAGGTAACAAGATACATGGCGTGATGGATGCTTGGCGTGAGAAATATCCCGAGCATTTTAAGGGTTCTGAATCGCGTCGCAAGCAGTATCATCGTTTGGTATTGGAAGTTATCAAGGTGTCAGATCCCGTGACGGGGTCGCATATCGTGAAAAAGGTGTGCAGTGGCGTTGTTCTGGATCGCAAGGCAGCAGTAGCACTACACGCGTAATTGTATTATTTGATACAATAACGATGTAAAAAGAAGACATATAATTGTAATAATGGAGACCATAGTAATTGTATTAGGCTTGATAATATTATTCGGAGCGTATTGCACGGTTTGCCTTCTGGAGTGTAACTGTTGCGCAGAATGCGAACGGGACAGGGACGATTCGTTCGACACGCATTACGTGTTAGAAGGCGAGGTGGTTTCAAACCCGATGGAGGCTTAGGTGCGATGGGTGGATTATTATATGATAAAATAAAGATGTAAAAAGAAGACATATAATTGTAATAATGGACACCACAGTATTAGGTATGATAATGTTCTTCGGAGTGTGTTGCGTGTTTTGCGTACTGGAATGCGAATGCTGCGCAGACTGCGCACAGGGCGAGCCGTTCGACGCGCACAACGCGGCGAAAGATGAGGTGGTTTCGAACCCGATGGAGGTTTAGGTGGGAGGGAGTGGATTATTATCTGGGGGTACTGTAAGAAGAGAGATGAATCATAACTCACCTCCAGCATCACAACAATCTAGAACTATTCTGAATTCTGATTTATTGTCACCTCTTGATTCTGAATATATTCTGTCTCAATATGGACCTGGATCAGGGAGTACTGTTGATAACAATGCATACGAATCATACACTGTTGATGAGCCTGTATCAGTTGAAGATCTTAAAGTCCACGATATAATACATGATGTCATTCCAAAGAGTTTAAAACACTATTTTGATGCCTGTAAAACTAATCTTGATGAGGTGGTCCCTGCAACACTAAAATCATGGATTGAATATAAATTAGATGGTATAAAGACCAATGCATACAGCATACAAGAAGATATAATTTCTGCGTTATCAACTAATTTAAACAACGATATTGATAACGAAACATTGAATACGTGGATACGAACAGAAGTAGAATCCAAATTATTGAAGTTGGTAGATAATTCCTCAGGTAGTGAGAAATATTTAAAGAATATAATTAATGATGCTAAGAATGGTAATACGAATAATATGGATCAGTTTATAAAAACCTTAGGGGCTATAATAACATGTATTATTGTTGATACTATCAAGGATGTAACCCGTTCTTATGTATCAACTAAAAAATTTAGTCCAGAACAATTACAACAACTTTTTGTACATTGTAATGCTATAACCAATTCAACTGATAAACGTGAGACTAGGACCATAACTTCAGGTAATATGCGTGATCCTAACGAGTTGATTAGCTTATTATGGTGGATGAGATGTGACACTATGCATGACAATATATGTGATAGACATCATTTAACATGTTTAAAACAAGACAACATTAATAATATGATTCTTGACTGTGTTGAAAATTTAGAAGAACATATATTATTAGAAGAACATAGAAGAACCGAATCTCAAATTACGAAGGATGCTGGTGCTGATACTGGTAACAGTGATATAGGTGAATTTATAAGAAAAATGAAAAGTACTAATCACGATGTAGAAGACAGTGTATTACGAAGTGCTATTACGTGTATGAGTCGTATGAATAAAGGAGCAATGGTAAATACTGAGGTTTCCGTACCAGACCAAGTTAAACAAATTCCTGAAAATAAAACTATAAATAACGCGTATGGTAAACAACTTGATCTTGAAACTTACAGTGGAATTAATATAATAGCTTCCCAAGCTTCTGCCTTAGATGCAGGAGTCACTGAGAGAGGTGCAAAAGAGGCCTTTTATTTTAATGCTAATGTGCTATATAATATGGGAGGAGGAAGCCTTGCGGTATATCAAGAATATAAGAATGGCAATGATGGTATAATTTATATAGAAACTACAATGATTATTAGTGATTCCACTGGTTCTATTATTGGTCAAGGACGTAAAAGAATTTCATATTTAAAAAAACACGGGGATGAGTATAAGTTTACTGGAGAAGCCCTTACTCTTAACCGTGCGGCATATGGTGGTTGGCAAGACTGTCTTGATAGGTATAATTTGTTAAAAAAAACCCCTCAAGAATTATGCAGTACGCAGGATTATGGTAATATATTGGTGAAGTTTATGCTAGAAAAATGGATTGGAGATGCATATATTACTCTGGTTCTTAGACTAGGACAAAGAGGTGCTGGCAATATTGGAAAATGTATACATATAAATAAATTAAATACTGGTGGTGTAAATGAAGCGCTTGAAACAGAGTATGCTAAACAAAGCGGTACAATGGATGATGATTCTGATACTGTAACAATAAAAGATATTGTTATTGGTACTCCTGCCGAGAATATAATAGAACTTACTAATGATAGATTAGCATACGGTTTTTTTGCGTATATGTCTTTATTATTTCCCACTGATGGAATTGTTGGTGCTTTATTGAATAGTGGCCAGGGACATGCTATGTGGTATGATAATTCTTCTGATTCTTCTGATTATTCTGATAAAAAGATGTATATACATACTCCTTCAAGATTTTTTCCACATGCTAATATTGATGATAATGCTAACTCGAATTCTTCTGATTCAGACAGTGGTTTTAGTCCTAAGTATTCTGGCGACCCTACTATTAATAATTATAAAAGATCTTCTTCACCAAGATCTCAAGGTGAGGTTAGTGCTTCACAGGAAGAACATAAACAATTCCAAGCAAAATTCAACAATGATACTAAGGGTGGAAAGCGTCGTAAGCGCCATTCCTATAAAGCGAAGCGTACGCGTCGCGTGCGTAAATCCAAAAGGAAGTCAAAGCGTACGCGTCGCTCACGTAGATCCAAACGGAAGTCTAAGCGTACGCGTCGCGTGCGTAAATCGAGTAGAAAGGCAAAGACCCGTCGTGGTGTAAAGAAGTAATATGTTCAACATATGTGTCGCGAATGGCGTCATACATGTTGTAAATGATGTAAGGTAATTAAGCGGGTGCAGCGAAGCCAGGGTTTGATGAACGGTTGAGTTGATTTTTCTGGCATACTATTTTGAGTGTGAACTCAAGGGGTATGGTACCAAAGTAGGGTTCTCTTCCGTCGTGGTATCGAATGCGTATGCTTGCCTTGTTGATGCGTCTGAGAGGAGGAGTGAATGTTTTTACTTCTCCGTCGCCCTCTTTGTATATGTTACCTCTTGGTAATGAGAGTATAAGTCTTTTTGCGAATATGGAGTTAATAATTCCCGTGGTGGTTCCATTAGTGACAGCGTATGCATCGTTTTTGTATGGTAATAGTTCATCAATCATATTGAGGCCATCTATTTCCATGTAGTAGTATGAATCTCCTTCGATGTTCAGTTGGTTGCATGGTGTCATCGTATATATAGACAATTCTTGAAAACCGCTGGTAGTTTCATGTTGGAATGGATTATACATATCAGGTGATGTATTTTTATCATAGTAATAGAATGTAGGTAAGGGAGATTTAGCTGGATATTCTATAGTTTTTTCTTTTCCGCTAAATCCTAGATAAGTAGGTAGTCCCCAGTTGACATAGTTGGTATGTGTGGATTTGCTATTATTGCATGTGTTTCTACAAGTAGATGTTTCAGTTGGGAGATATAAGATGTTTGCCGCAATGAGTGCATTTTCAGAGTAGTATTTTTCAAAGTCCATGACAATTTCGAACTTAGAAATGTTATTTCCGAATATGGCTTTTTTCTGAATTTGGTCGTAAACCACTTTGAAATGGTTGTAGCCTCCCTGTGCGTTAAGTAAGTTGGATACTTGAGTAGGGTAGTATGATAATGCATTAGGTAGGGTACTGTATCCAGTTGGGAAGCTGTTGATAATTGTATTGAATGAACCTGCTCCTAAAAATAAATCAGTTGTAAACTCAACGCTTGGTAATACCAATAAAGGTGGTGGTGTAAGTGTAGAACCAAACACGGTTGCGTAAACATTTAGGCTTTCAAGGTTAAGTAGAACTGTATCTCCTATGATAGAGTTATATGCATTTAATGCATCTTGAAACGTATCATATTTAGGATGTATCATGATCTTATGACCATCCACAGTAGTTTCAGACGTGGGAGAGTATATATAGTCTCCCCATGCGTATGTAACATCATTCGGTGATGACAGAAGATAAGTGTAGTAATCTAGTATAGCAGTAGTGACTATTTGGTTCATTCTGTTTTGAACTTCAATCGTAAGTTGTTGTTGTGTATATGACCCATCTGTAATTCGTATACGAAAGTAGTTATTATTAGCGATGAATTGTTTAACAAAAACATAAATCATTTGTTCAAGATCTGTTCCGTTTGAGAATACCTCTATTTCAGTGATCTTAAACACTAAGTCGACGTTGTTTTTTTCTAGAGTAAAGTCTAACGATACGTTGGGTATGAAAGACTGGTGTAAACTTATGGCAGTGATATTGTTATAGTCTTGAGGCAGTTGAACTGTAAATGAGCTTGCTTGTGGATACTTTTCCACATTTCTGTCTGATGATGATATGGTTGCGAAGAATGTATCAACATTAGTGTCTACAGTATCTCTTACAGTGCTGGGTGGCGTCGGTATAATAGGATGATTATTTGTTGAGAACATTATTGCCTATACACTCATACAACATAATATTTATGTGTACACACTGTATATTATGTCTGACAAAAGTAAAAATAGTATTTTTGAAAGTTTTACCAAGGGTTTATACACTGCTGGTATTTGTCTTTTGATTTTATGTTCAGGTGGTATAACTGAAAATAAACTGATAGGATTAATGATGGGTTATGGTTTTATTTTAGTGGGTTTGCTTGTATTTGTTACCTTATTGTATCAGAATGGTAAAATGTCTCTTAATTCCTCCTCTATCATGTCGATTGGTCCACTTATTATGTTTATGTTGATTATTGTGATGTTTATTTCTGCGATATCTCCTAATTTTAATAAGATATCCCAAGGTCATGTGAGTAGTTCGTTTTCAAATATGATGAGTTTGCAAAACATGTTAATGGTGATAATTCTTATTGTAACGAGTATGTCTACAAATACCGAAGAGTTTAAAAAGAGTGGTAGTATTAGCGAACAGTTTGGTGCAGGATTGTGGTTTATGAATGTGTTGTCAAGTGTTATTCTTGCTACAATTTATATTATATTATTTGTGTATCCAACTGATGGGTTTGTTTCAATGTCAGGTATATAATTTGTTAGTTAGAATACAGTTGGGTGTACTCTTGAAAACTTGTAGGTTATTCCGTATGAGGATGATGTGCTCCAGCATCCTGATATTTTTAATATAAATCGTGCCTCTTGTGGTATTCCTGTTTTATTTTTGTTGGCAGGATTTGTAGATAATACGGTTTCATTTGTTTCGAAGAATTTGAAGTTATTTTGTAGAAGTTGGTCATGTAATTTATAGAGTGGTTTTTTTCCTGATGTTGACATAGTGGAAAGAATGTTACGTTCTATTTCACATAGTGAACTTATCGTATCTATAATCTGTTGTGTTTGTCCAGTTGTGTTTGGTAAAAATTGTATTTTGAACTTGGACGGGAATATTTCACATATCTGCCCAATTAAATTAAATCCTATATTTATTCCGTTCATAGTGATTGAATCTGTTGAATATATGATTCTAGAAAACAATCCCCCAGACATAATTTTATTTTTAATTGGTTTGCAAATATATACGTAGTCTGTCCTAAATCGTGGTATATCTAATGCTGCAATCATAATATGATTTATTTACG
>Ga0315330_10000071_pt1 | contig 50189 bp, 53 predicted proteins | sample M140m34915metaG_FD_203453 | JGI IMG/M metagenome (GOLD analysis project Ga0315330, IMG submission 203453) | Ammonia-oxidizing marine archaeal communities from Monterey Bay, California, United States - M1 40m 34915 | ecosystem: Environmental > Aquatic > Marine > Intertidal zone | place: USA...
CCTTATCAAACTTCGCTGCTTGAGAGATACCTTGTACATATCTACTCATCACGGTGTTGTCTGTTAAAGTTCCCTGATCAACGCTATCTTCTAGCTTATCACTATCATCAGCTTTCGCTTTAGGAAAGTAATTTTCCTTGATAACATTAAGTTTTGAAGTATACTTGTCTTCGCCGTCGAAACTAATTCCTTCGACTAAGCCGGCAAACTTCTCTACTTCAGTTTCAGCTAGATCGTCAACCACGGAACGGAAAACTTTTTCCTTTTGTAGTTGTTCTCTTTCTTCGCTGATTGCAACTGACTTGTTAATCTCTTCGTCTAACTTAGATTTTAACTCATCAATTTCTGCTGCTTGTCCAGCCAACACATCGAATTTTTCATCAGGCATTTCAATGTAATGCTCGGTGAAAACCTGTTTCATTCCGTTAATGAATGATTCAGTAATTTCGTTGCGTAGTCCGTTTTCTACAGCAAGCTCATTTTCTTGCATCCACTGTTCTGTCACATAAGACAGATACTTGTCGATGTTTTCTACAAGCTTTTCTTTCGCGTCTTCAAAAGCTTTATTAGCTTCTTCCACAAGTTCGTCCTCAATGGCACTTACTTGTTCGTTAACACGCGAGACAACCACTGCTTCAAATAATGAAGCTGCTTGTGTCTTAAATTCTTCTGAAAGATGCTCCTCGTCCGCAAACAAGTTAGCAATGTCCTCTTCGAATAAAGTTTCTTCTGTTGACTCTTCTTCTTCAGAAGCTTCTACTTCGGATTCTTCTTCCTCAGCAATAACTTCTTCTTCTTCGCCATCAACATATTCAACTTCTTCGCCTTCGACTTCTTCCTCTGCAACAACCTCTTCCGTAGTTTCCTCTTCTTCGGTTACTACTTCATCTTCTGCTACTTCTGGTGTTTCTTCTAGTACTTCGTCTTCAGTCTCTTCGACTTCTTCTTGATGTACATTACCTTTAGAGCTAGATTGTGCTACAACGCTTTGAGTTGACTCACCGTCGTTGAAATTAGGTGCTTTACCAGCGCCTGAGTTAGAAGGTCTAGGGGCACTACCAGCTTTGGCGGATGCTTCCTTTCCTACTGGGCTTGTTAATCCGCCTTCAGGGTTGCTTGAACCGCTAAGGTCTTGCTGTTCTGGGTTTGGATTAGAGTTACCTTGTAGGGGTGGTTTTGCATCTCCATTGCTTGACTTATCTAACGGACGATTTGCCGCTAGCTCGTCAAGTACTTCTACGGCATCGTCTTGCAACTTGCCTTCTAGAAGTTCTCTGATTTTGGATTCTACTCCCATGTTACTCTCCTTTTAGGATTATTTAATTTTAATATAATCTAATAAACTATTTATATTTATACAGATTTCTATTATATTTTAGACAGTTTATTAAGAAAATCATTAAAAACAGCAAATTTAGCTTCTTCTAGATCTCTCTGAGAAGTTCTATTAATCAATGCCTGACTTTCCTCAATATCTTGTTCTGTCCATTTACCATTAACAAAAACCCATTCCCTTCCTTCCATTATACCGGATACAAAAGCGTCTGGAGCGCTAGGATCTGCAACAATATCTGCTGCTGTGGCAAGCATAAAGTCATCTTGTACTTCATTAATACCATTCCTCTCTTTTAAAGAGCCCAATCCTCTGGAGCTTACTCCAAGTTGAGCGCCTTCGCTAATAAGTTCTTTTACAATACGCCCCATTGGCGTATCCATAATTTTGGCTTTACCTATCCAATTTGTACCATCTTCTTTAAGAGATGTAATCATGTGAGATACTCTATCTAAGTTTACAGTTGGACCTTCTGGGTGTCCTAACTCTCCGTAAGCTCTTTTAGTTTTAACAGACTCTTCTACATATCTGTTAACTTCTCTCTGCATAATCTCTTTAGGATAGACTCTGCCGTTTTTGTTCTTTAAATCTGACTGTAAGAAAACTCCTTCAATAAACACATTAGGTTTATTAGGGTCTTTACTGTCTTCTGTTAAGTAATTAATACTTTCGTTAAATTCTTTAATAAGTCTCATCTACTTCTCCGTTTAACCTAGACTTCCGCCATCATAAACATTACCTGAATCGTTAGTGTCTAGTGGTGCGTCTTGATGTTGTTGTGAACCGTAACCAGAAATTTTAGCACAATCAACTATAACAGTTCCACCAGCACCGCCGGCTATAACTACTTCTATATCTGATGTGTTTTCTGAGTTGTCGGCAAAACCGTACATATCTATTGTTCCGCTTTCCATAAGCTCATATAGTACGACGGAGTTTCGTTGAACCTTAGCGCTAGCTCCGCTAGATAAAGTCCAATGTAGTCCTTTTATATTGACTGCTGGGGAGCTTTGCGTCTCAGTTGATTTCTTTAGTGTTGTTGCTAAAGCAATTGTTCCGGTTGCTGCAGTCCCCCTAACAGATACTACTCCCTGGACTTGGGTTAGTTTTAAGTTATTAACTGTGACTGCCATGTGATTTCCTTTTAATTAAATTAATATGTTTTTTTCTTATGGTTCATGTGTGGACCCTCTTCGAGAACTTCCACATTAGGATCATTCACTTCAACTGTTTCTATACCGTGTTCAAACATTACTTTATACCAAGCGACTGTACCGTCAACTGGTTCTGCGTGTTCGCCAATAATTGGTGTACCTTCGTTCCATTCCTTGTGCATTATTTTACTAGCGCACATGTGCTTATCGCCTTCTAATGAACCTTTGGCAACACCATCAACAGGACTTTCGGTAAGCGTCCCGTTTCTAAAATCTTTAAATGTCTTCGCCATCTGTTTCTCCTTCTACAGGCATGCCTGTTGTTTGATCTATATCCACAAGTGCGTCATCTAATGCTACACCTTGTGGTTCCATATCAGGATCAACAACATGTTTATTAAAAACATCCTGTGCTTTCTCCTGTCTTAATGTATCTAACGCATCATTTGTTCTTTGTTGCATTATATCATTAAAGTTCTGTTGTACTTCTGAGCCTTTATTGGCTATCATGTTGTCCAACATATCTGAAATTGCTTTGTCTGCCATTATATTTATATCTCCTAGTTATCCGGCCCTGGTTCTGGATTACCTTCACCGGGTACCTCATTACTTATATTACCTTCAGGTGCCGGTTGATCACCTTGTACCTGTTGGAGAGGACTCCACTGATACTGTCTACTGTATTGTGGCTCTGCCATAATCTCTGTTTCAATAGTATCTATTTCCTCATCTGTTAACATTAATACATTTTTCTGTATGTAACGCTTACTAAAAAATGTTCCTATATATGCTGCAAGACCATTTAATACTTCTACTCTACTTCTTAGAATCTCTTGTTCTTTAGATTCTGTGTAGTAAGCATCTGTGGCAAATTCAAACTCTATATCATCTTTGATATCTTGCCAATCTTCTTCAGTTAAAACACCTTTTAGTAAGAGCTGCGTATGTAATAAGTCCGCTAACATTACCGAGAACTTTCTTCTTAACTTGATGATGAATTTTGTAAACTTCATCTCGTCTCGATTTATCTCAGCTGCTCTACCAAAATTTAGTCCAGCCTGTTGTTCTAATCTCGATACAGGAATATTTAATGCTTGATACAATTTCCTTTGAAAATATTCTACATCTTCAATCTGCCCTAGGTTTTGACCTGCTGGCAATGTATCAATCTGTGTTCCTGTTCCGCCTTCCCTTCTAGGTAACCAGAAGTCTTCCAACATAGACATGAACTTCTTATCATCTCTAATTTCACCTGTGTTAGCATCGTAAACTAATTTGTTACGATATCTATCCATTATGTCTTTTAGATATTGTTCTGCCTTCATTTTAGGCAAGTTACCAACATCTACATAAAATATTCTTCTTTCTGGAGCTCTTGTAATTCTATAAATTACTACTGCGTTCTCCATCATTCTTAATTGGTTTGCTGGCCTAATAGCCTTATGTAAATACGATAATGCTATATTCTTATCGTGATCTACCAAACCACTTGGTGCGTATGCTATAGCGTCTTTTGTTATTTTTAAACCTTGTTGGTTTTCAGGTGCAACATATGCGCCTGGTTTTGTAGTAACTCCTTTATCATTATAGATAAAAAACTCTTCTACTTGTTTAACAAACATAACGCCAGAAGGATTTTTTTCCTTCTTAACTTCACGCACTTTCCTAATTTTTCTAGGATCAATATATCTAATATCTTTAATCCCTTGTTTAGGTTGTTCTATATCGATGACTTTATGAAAAAAGATCTTGCCATCTATATACCATCTTCTATAATAATCCTGGGCTCTTTCTTTAAAGTCCATTAGATTCTTAATATATTCAAATTCTTTTTGGATTGATTTCCTAACTGAGGCTGATAGATCTACATCATCCAAGTTAAGTTCGACGGGTGATTCGTTCTCTAATTGTGCAATAGATTCATTAATAATATCTTCTACTGCTGTATCTACATCTGCCATCCCGGCAATGTCTCGATACCTTTTAATTAGCTCCGACTCTGTTTGAGCTACGCCTTCGAGATCCATGTAGGTACCGTAGTACCCACCTGCTCGAATCGACTCAATAGCACCGTCATCTGAAGGGGCAACAAACGATTTCTCGTTTGCTGCATTATCCTTCCTTTTAATCTCAAATCCAAATAAATCCATAATTTTATATCCTGTTGCCCATCTGGTTCCCCATTATTGGGACTACCTTAGACGTTTGTGTAATGCTGGTATTGGAAAGTTACTGTAAACTCTTCAATGATGTCGTTTTGTGCATATTGTAATGCAACTTCTGACATATTGATTGGGAAAGCATCTTCTAGGATATATGTTCCTTTAGTAATTGTGCCTCCGTTTCTGTCTAAGTGTTTAACAGTTAACTCACCATAGTAATCTGCAGGATTCAAAATCCCTTGGTTACTTTCTTTATTATTAATACCTTCCATCCACTGTTCAAAAGCAGATCTTAAAGATTGCTTAGTGTCGTTAATAATGGTTACTGTGAAAGGATCAAATATTCTTTCGCCAGCCATCTTAACTTCCCTACCTCTGTATTGAGTGATTACTGGGTTAACAGTAGAAGCTGGAATAGCTGCACCACTAACAAGCAATCTTGCATCGTTCGTTGGCTGCGCTGCGCCTACCGCTGCTGGCCAGGAAAAGAGTACCTCAAACTGATTGGGACGAGCACCGCCTCCGGATAGTTGTTGTTTAAAGTTTGATATTGACATTTGTTTCTCCTATACTCAATATTTATAAGTTACGCGCCGACTTCTTCGAATTCTACGCCTGTTCTTGTTGCTATAAAGTTGAGGGTAATAAAGTTAATACTTCTAGTAGGTTTGATAAAGATATCAGCTACGAACTGATTGCTATCAATAACTTGTGAAGTGTTATTACTGTCATCACATACTACTTTAAAGTCGTATATGCCTCTTCCGCCTTGAACATTCCTTAAGAAAGGTTTAACAATATTTACAAACTGATTTCTTGTAAACGCATCATTGAATTCAAACAATTGATATTTAGCTGAAGTTGCAATAGCTTTCTCAAGCACAATAAACAATCTTCTAACATTAATTCTATCAAATGCACTTGGTTGTGAAAGTAATGTTTTGTCTCCAAACAATACAATCCCTGCTCCAGGTGAATTAATGACTGGGTTTACACCAATTTTGTATAGGTTGTCTCTATTCGCCTTAGTAGGACTCCATGCTAGTTTAACTGCATTTTTAATTTGTCCTCTATTAAAGCCTGCTGGTGAATACCAAGCTTCTCTTTCTAAGTCTGTTGCTACACAAAGACCTGCTGTGTCGCCGTTAAGTGGAACCCATCTGTACTTATCGTTGTAACGATCATACATATATTTCCAGTTACTATCCATAAAACTGTAAGATGTAGCTGCTAACAATCCTTTATCTGTTGTAATAGCTGCTTCCTCTCCACCTGCATTGTTTACACATGATGCAAACTGTGGTGAGTGGAATGAAATACAATCTTTTCTTGTTTTAGAAATGTTATCTTGTACAAACTTTTGGTCTGTAGTACTAATAGAACCTGTAATAAGTAGTGAAACATCTACTTGATCGGCATCTGCGAACAAATTCCAACCTGTTTGAATGTCTCCACTATCAGGACTATCATCTACACCACCTGTTAACGAACTTAATCCTTCGCTTGTTGTAAAGTTAGAAGTAAATGTTGTACCAGTTTTAGTTGTTCCCCATGTGCTTTCGCCTGCTGGGTGATCTGTCCAATATATGTACTTAGACTGCTGATTAATCACGTCTTTGTAAAACAGTGAACCGCCTTCGCTGTGTTTAGCATCTGATGCTTTAGAAACACTCTCGAATCTTTCAAGAATTGTTCCAATTGTTCCTGAGAACAATCCGTCTTCGTCGACTACGACAATGTGCATCTGATCGTTTGATCCGCCTGCCAACAATACATCAATTGATGAAAGTGGGGCTTGATCGAATTCATTTTTATAAGTCCAATCTGTAGCTAAGACTGCTGTAGCTGTTGCTCCAGTACCGCCTCCGCCTGAGAATGAAATAGTAGGTGCCGCTGCATATCCATTTCCTGGATTAGTAATTGTAACTGCTGTAACTGCACCGCCACTTATTGTAGCTGTACCTGTTGCTGTAACTCCTGCGCCTGGCGCTGTAAATGAAACAGTAGGTGCTGATGTATAACCAGATCCTCCTGCTGTTACAGTTGCTGATGCAACAGAGTTAGTATCAAAATTACTAGAGTCTGCAAAAGAAACTTTAAGAGAGTTTCCTAAAGCTCCTGGGTACCTAGCTGCCCACATACCATTAGAACCAGCTCCTGATTCATGGTTGTTGACATAGTCATCATCATTTTTAATTAAAACAGCTGTTCCGCTTTGTACAGCGTTAACAGATGTAGTATCGTCAATGACTCTGACTGTTTTTAGTTGATTACCATAAGCCAAGAATGACGCTGCTGTAAGAAAGTCTTTAGCAGTAGTGTCATTAGGCTTTCCGAATCGAGCTACTAACTCATTTTCGGAACTAATTGTTGTGATCTCGCCTGCTGGCCCCCATGCAAAGTCTCCTACGAAGCCACCAATTGTAGTAGCAACGGAAGGAACAACACTAGTAAGGTCAGTTTCTTTTACAAGAACACCTGGTGATAGCTGAAATGCCATGTTTTTCTCCTCGGTTTATATTATCTTATGTTAAAATTTAATGACACAAGTTTTATTATCATCCAACTATTTATACATCATAAAAGTTCTATATCATAATTTGTAATTACGGCATTTTAGACTGTAATTACACTACCTGTTTATTAAATTCTTCAGTTTTTTCTGTAGATTTGAAGGGTGGTATTCATCTTCTAATAACCACACATCATCTCCTATCACCTCAAATTCTGGTTCTTGTCCATCGTATCTTATATATGGAGTTAGATTGTGTTCTATTTCTCCCATTTGTTGTCCATATAGTCCTTCTCTAACATTAACATCTGTCATATCTTTAAAGAAATTTTGACTAGACAACCAGCCAAATAGTACCATGCACATAACTAAATCATCATGGTAGCCCTCATCTGCTTGATAAGTGTTACCTTTTTCAATAAAAGTTGATATTTCATGTATAATATGCTCATCAAATATCAATAACTTTTGTTCTTCTAGTAAAGACTTAAATGTAAAACATCCTTGTCTTTTAACTTGTTTAGAAGTTGTTACTCCTAACTTTGTTGCTTTACCAAACCCAGGGCTTACATACTGCCTGTTCTGTTCAGTAACCGTAGTGAGAATGTTTTCATATTCTACTTCTTGATGTAATATCTCTACTACCTGTTGTCCTATATCATTTACTTCTACTAATATAAAAGCATTATTATAGTCCCTACCTACTTTCCCTATTACATCTGGGAATAACATAGGTGCAATTTCGTTGTTTCTATACTTTGCCACTACTTTATATGGCATCTCGGTTATGTCTACGACTACAAAAGCAGAGTAATCTCCGCCAATACCTCTGGCAGTATCACATGCCATTGCGTAGTATCTATCTTGTTTAGGTTCTTCATATATGTCTAACCCTGCATTGTGAAACTCTGGTTCTTTTGTACTTAATCTACCTATAGTTGTAGCATTAATTAAAGTATTTGTTGAACCTAAGAACTCACACATTACCTCCTGGTTAAATTTAACTTCACCTAACAATCCTTTTTGTTCTTCTAACCACTTCTCATCTCTTCCTGGTATCTCATAGTAAGGTATGAACATGTGTTCAAAACCATTTTGTTTTTTCTCTGCTTCATTCCAGAACTTCCAGAAGTGATTGTAGCCTAGTGGTGTAGATGTAAGTAGAATTTTAGTTGTTTCACCAGCAGAAATAGTAGGATAAACAGAAGTAAAGAACTCGTCTGCTATGTTGTTAGGTATGATTGCTGCCTCATCAATGTATAGCCAATTAACTGATTTACCACGAATGGCGGATGCTGTTGTAGCTGCTGATAGTACTTTACTATTATTTTCTAATTCTACATCACCTTTATTCCATACTCTAACACCCTGTTGCATCCACAAAGGTAAGTTCTCATACATTATTTGATATCTGTTTAATACTTCCCTCGCTGCTGAGGCTTTGTTAGCCATGATAGCTACTGTTTTATCTTCTTGGAATATTGTATAGTGTAATATACACGCAGCTGCTGTTACTGTTTTACCTTGTTGTCTACCTTCCATTAAAATTACTTTTCTCTCATTCATTATGAGATCTACTTTACCTTTCTGACAATCGAATAATTTAAATGGTTGTAATCCTTTGTCTAGTGTAACAATTTTTACATAGTTTTCTATAAAATACTTAGGATCGTTCTGACATTTAACATACTCTGCGATTTCTTCTTTAGTAAAATCGTGCTGATATGCTAATGGTTTAAGGTTAGGATTACCGTGATATGATACTTGCTCAGTCGCCATCTTTTTCTGCTACTTCGCCTTCTATTGTTTTAGCTTGCTCGCCTTTCAATGCTTGTAGTAGATCTTTTGTACTACCTACGAACATGTTGTTCTGTGTTTTAATGTTCTTACCTTTAGTGCCATCATCTGTAATACGCTTATGTTTTTCTTGTACTTCTAGCATATCTTTGGCTGTGTCTTGTAAGTTTTTAATTAGACCTCCGGCTACTTCATAAGCACGGGGTTGATCTGAGTTTCTAGCTATGTGCAATATACCTTCAATAGCCTCAGCATTATATGCCTCTGCCTGTTTTAGTATAGACCTAGCGTATTGTAAATCTTCTTCTTGTTGTTTTGCATGTAGGGCCTCTTTGTCTTCTTCTGACATGCCTACTGCTGGGAGTTGTCTCTCTTCTTCGGTTTTTCTAAGATTAGTTTCTAAAGCTTTTGTTATTTCTTTTGTTTTAAACGCTTTATCTAATTCTTCAAAACCGCTATTCTTCGTAGTTTTCATCAAATTCCTCCAAGAATGTATACGAGTCAGCCGGTGTGGCAGACAAAGGATTAACAGATGCTGTTACTGTTCCTTTATTAGAACCTGTTTTACTTAGACTCCATGGTGTCAATGCGTTACCATCCTCGTTAAATATGTTAGCAATAGCAGTTTTAATTACATCTGCATTACTTACATGACTATAAAAGTTGAGTCTCATAGTAAAATTAAGTGTCCAAACGACACTAAGTCTATTGGCGTATTCGCCTTCGTATTCATCTTCATAACTAACATTATCTAAAGTTATTTTTAAATCTCTTTTAATCCCCATCTCTGGAAGATCGTTAATAGTAACATTAAAATCAGGATTAAAATAAGGAACAATTTGTTCTAATATTTGTAATCCATCATCTTGGTTCTTCGCAAATATATATAATGCTAAATCCATGTTCCATGGAGCAGAAGCAAACACCTGTCTTACTGTATTTGTATCATCACCTGAACCTACAACCTTTGTTTTCTGAATAGGTTGTACTTTTCTTGCTGGATCGTAATTCAAACCATTAATTTCAAAACCCATTCTGGGTAATGTTAATGCTACTTCGCCTCGTGTAGTTGTATCTGTTACCCTTGCTATCCTAGTCATAAACTTTTGTTTAGTAGAATAAGATAAAGGGACTCTAAGTGCTTGTGTAACTGCACCTGCTGAATTCTTTCTTTCAATGTTTATATCATTGAATAGTGTTCCAAAGGCTATAATGCCTTTTCTTATATGTTGATTGTAGAAGTGTTTATCCTTAAACATATTATGCTCCTATTTCACCAAATGGATTTCTTTCACTAAAGTCTAGTATGCCTTCTAATGTAATTAAACTATCAAAGTCTTGATTATCTATTGGTTCAGATACACTTGTTTGATAAGCTTCGTTAATTAAACTACCACTATCTTCTTTAAGTAATAGAGTTCCATCTTCTAACATCATTTGATACTCTAACATATCCTGAGAGTATTTTGTTTCTATGCCATCTATAGCTGCAATGCCTGTGTTTAAATCTTCTGAGCTGTACTCGAATAGTTCAACTGTTAATCTAAATACATGTAATTGGTTTGCCTGATAAAATGGATTTTGAAAATCTACATATCTAATTTCAAATAAAGACTTAGTCTTATCAAAGTAAATTAAATCTCCTTCGGAAGGTCTAGCTGCTTGTGTAGGTACAATAGCTTGTCTTTGTACCATGTCTTCCCATCTTCTTTTTGCTAATATGAAAGTAGCTTGATCCCTAACTTCCATACCAAATCGTGTGAATATGTCGCCTTGTCCTTCGAAGCCTTGCACATTTTCTAAATACATTTCTATAGGATATGCCTGTGTAAAACTAGACAGAGTATCCTCATCAAAGATTGTATCTTTTTTAACTAATGTTCTAGGTAAATAAAAGACATCATGTCCATATATTTTTAGGCTTTCGATAATAAGGTCTTCAATTAAACGACCTTCTGCCGTATTACCTATACCACCGCCATTTTGAAAAAAGAAATTGGTTGGCATAGTATTATCCTATCATAAATTGAGGAGGTAATTCGTATTTTAGTTGCATCTCCTGTTCAATTTGTTGTATCTCTTGTACTGCCTCGTTAAAAATGGTTTCTCCATTTAATGTTACACCACCTGGCATTTGTATACCTGCAAATTTCTTCAGATTATCGCCCCATTGTTTTTTAAATAATGCTGTTGTATATTTCTTTAAAAACATATCATCATAGACTTCTGTATATGTTGCTGGATCTAAAATAGCATAAGCTTCTGCTACAACAAAGTCACCTATGTTGTATGTTTTATCCCAATCTGTATCTATGTAAAGTCTATCTGTTTTTCTATTCCAACGAATTTGTCGTTGTCCTACCAACAGTTGTTCTAATGTTGATAAATGGGATTGAACGACAGAGTAATATATCATGTCTGCTCCCATTAAATTATAAAGATCATTCATTCTAAACTGATACATTAGATCAAACAGTTGTCCGTCTTTTGTATTGTTTGTAGCTGCTCCACCAAAGTTAAAGACTCTTGTAATACCTATAATATTATTACTAATCGGGAGATATCCGTTTTCGATATCTCCCTTAATATAAAAGTCCGTTGCTCCTAATGTAGCTGTTGCTCCACTAATTGATCCTGTGATAACTTCTGACGCTTGGAATGTTCCGGATTTAACCTGTTCTATAAGTAAAAACTGTGCTGTTGCATCAGTAGAATCAAATAGAGCAGTTGCACCGGAAGTTCCTCCTGTTAAAGTTTCTCCCTTTGTAAAATTATTACCAAGGTTGGCTGTTAGTTTTAGCTTAGAACCTGTGATTTCATGCTTAACATAAGTCCTTTCTACACCATCGAAATGATATTCTTGAAAGAACTGTAAAGCATCATCCATGCGATCTGAAAGTTGACTTTCATCAACATTTATTTCTATTACAGGGTGTCCAAGTCTCCTTAAACAATAATCCTGTAAATCTGTTCTACTTGCTAAAGCCATACATTCCTACCTTAATTTAATTTTGTACCACTAACATTATATATAGCCGTTCCAGTAATAGTAGCTGTAGAGCCTTCGCCCTGTGTATGAGAAATAGTAATACCATCTCCGCCACTTACTTGTGCCATATAATTACCAGTAGTGTCAGTTCCTAATGCAACACTATTTGCTGCAATAGTTAATGCAGTTGCTAAGTTACCTGAACCGTCAAAGTCTCCTGTACCTGTTACATCACCTGTAAAGGATAGAGTCCTTGCTGTTGCAAGTGCTGTAGCTGTAGCTGCGTTACCAGTGGTATTTTGTGTACCTTCTGCGTTCACACCAGGCAAGTTAATGTCTGCTGAGCCGTTAAAGGAAACACCACCAATTGTTCTAGCTGTTGCTAAAACTGTAGCTGTGTCTGCATTACCTGTGGTGTCTTGGTTACCTGCTGCGTTAACACCTGGAAGGTTAATATTTGCAGTACCATCAAAAGATACGCCACCAAGAGTTCTAGCATTTGCTAGGGCTGTTGCTGTTGCTGCGTTACCTGTTGTTGATCCTGATGAACCACTAATGTTACCTGTTACATTACCTGTTAGGTTACCGTAAACTGTGGTTACATTTAAGTTCTTATTAAAGTTCCATCTGTCGTCTGCGGAAGTATAAGTTAATGTTGCTGACGCTCCATCAACTGTTAGTCCTGCTGTGTTAGCTGCTGCTGCGTCCGCTGCACCTTGGGCCACTGTAATGTTTTTATCTGCAACTGTTAATGTTGTAGAACTTACTGTGGTTGTAGTTCCTGATACTGTAAAGTCTCCTGTTACAGTTAGGTTATCACTAACTTGGACATTACCTGTACCGTTACCTGCTAACACTAAATTAGTATTAGTAGATTTTGATGTAAGTGAGTCTGATATTAGACCTGAACCAAATGTAATTCCATTACCTGCTGAGTTAGTAATATTATTACCGTCCTCAATCTGTACTGTAGATTTAAGTGCAATAAGACCAGTTCCTGTAGCATCCAATTGGACGTCTCCAGAACCTGATGTTTGTACACTAACATTTTGGTTAGCATCCGCAGATACAACAATTGAACCTGAGGAATCTTCTAATACTTTTTGTCCATTAACATATAGTGATCCAGGACCTACATATACATCACTCCATTGTAGTGATGAGCTACCTAATGCAAATGTATCATCTGCACTTGGGAAAAGTCCTGTTGATGTCATGTTCATAACTTCTGTGCCAGCTGCATCGAATCTAATCTTGTCTTCGTCTGAGGATTCTTCTACTTGGATTTTTGTATCAGCATCTGCATCAGTTAAACCTGTTGCAATTACTGTGTTAAAAGTTGGATTTGAAGTTGTTGTTATGACCTGAGGTATACTAAAAGTTGTACCTGATAATGTAACACCTGTTCCTGCTGAATAAGTAGTGTTGGTGTCTGTTCCTGTAAGCGTAGTTCCTGATATTGATAAAGAACCGCCTATGTCTAAAAACGCAGTAGCTCCTGCGCTGTCATCCCAAAATATAATTTGATCATCATTTGGGTCTGATAAGCTTTCTAGGCCTAAGTGTGATAAGTTTACTGTAGCACTACCGCTAGTTGCTCCGCCTGAAAGTCCTGTGCCTGCTACGACTGCCGTAATATCCCCTGCACTTATGTCAGAGTATTTGGCAAGTCTGTGTCCGCCTGCTGTAGAACCGTCATGGACTCGAACTGTATCTAGCGTAGTATCTACGGAAATCTCACCTACTGCACCTGTAAAGTTATCATTTTGAGTGGTTGTACCACGTCTAAATTGTACTTGTGTTGGCATTATTGTCTCCTAATTTAATATGTTCCGCCGTCTATGCTAGACCCATCGTCCAATGCGCTAGCTGATATTGTTCCAGAAACATTCCCTATCGGAATGTTTCCACTAATGTTACCGGCCGAAGCGAGCATTAACTCGGTTCCGCCTGCTGTACTCCCATCATGGACCCTAATAGAATTATTTGTTGTATTAACCGAGATCTCACCGACAGCACCTGTGAACGAATTGTTCTGTGCTGCTGTACCTCGCCTAAATTGTACTGTAACTGCCATCTATTGTCTCCTGTTAAATAGTTATTAGCTAAGTGCTCCTAAATCTTCAGTTGCCAAGCGATATTTTATTGCAGAGTTTAGATCGTATATTTGATCCAACAATTCACCAAAAGCATCTGTACTTAAACTAGATGCTACTGAACCATAATCTCCTGTTGGAAAAACTAACGATTGGTCACTCTCTGTAAAATTCGCTACGGTAATAATTGAACTGTTAGAGTCCCTAACATACAATTTCTTATCTGCTGTATTAAGTGCAACTTCACCTGCTACTAGATCACTGGTAGTTGGTGCTGAAGAAGCCGTTTCCGACTTTTTAATTTTAATTACTGTTGCCATTCTTGTTTTCCTATTTTATGATTCTGTTTATAAGTCTGCTTCCTCAGGAATTAATGGCAAAGGGCCATCAACTTCTCGATTATAACCTTTAGGTCTTTGAGCTCTTTTGTATTTAATTTTAGGCTCTTCTTCCTTTTTAGGTTCTTCAACATTTGGTTCTGGTTCTTCAATCTTTGTCTGTTCCATTTCCGGAGTATATTTAAATGTACTCGCTGGTTCTGGGCTAGGAGTAGGCTCCGGTTGAGGAGCCTGTTCCTGTGGCGACATTTTTTGTTTAACTAGTTCTTCCTGTTGTAATCTTTCCTGTTCTCGTCTTTCTAATAAACCGAGTCTTGTTTTTAATAAAATATTTTCTTGGTTCAAAGTATTTACTTGATTAGCCAAGTTATTAATATATTCATTTAATAATTGTTCGTCCATTTCAATAATATTCCTATTTTATAATGTTAGTATGTACCGCCATCAACTCCACCAAATTCTGGTGTACCACCTGAACCTGCTTGTAGGACTTGACCGTCAGTACCAGCTGCTGTAACTTGTAAAACACCTGTTCCGTTACCGTAAAGAATACCTTTACTTGTAAATGAACCTACACCAGTACCACCATCAGCTACTACTAGATCAGTAATACCTGTGATTGTTCCACCAGTAATTGTAGCACTAGTTGATTCTATGTTTGCTACTAATGTACCAGCTGCATAACCTGTTCCACTTGTATTAACAGTGGTTGTAGGTGCTTCTTGTAAGCTCTGGAAGATTTTCCATTTACCTGAGTCATTAGCGTCTCTGAAAAAACCACCATATAAGTCTTGTGAACCACTAGTGTCCATTAAACCATATAGACCAATGTCTACGACATCAGATGTGTTGTTTCCAGTAGCTAGTGAGATCAATGGATCTGCCACGGATAGTGTTGTGGAGTCTACAGTAGTTGTAGTTCCTGAAACTGTTAGGTTACCTGAAACTGTAGCGTTTCCGCCAATAGTAACATCGTCTGGTAAACCAATAGTTATTGTGTTATTTGAAACTGTTGTTTCGATTTCGTTCGCTGTACCTGTAAAGTTAAGAGTATCTGTACCTACTGTTACAACATCATCAGAACCACTATCGGCTCCAATTGTTAATGCTGAACTTGTAGCTGCTGTTGAAACTGCTGTAAGTCTACCTTGAGCGTCGACTGTGATAACTGGAATAGTACTAGCTGAACCATATGATCCTGCTGATACCGCTGTGTTATCTAGTGTGTGCGTTACAGTATTGCCTGAAACTGCTGATGTAATACCAGTTCCACCTGCTAGGGTGAATGTTTCTGAGTCTGTAATTGCTCCAGTACCAGAGTCACCGGCTATGCCGACGTCTGTCATGTGTGCTTGAGCATCTACATAGGCTTTAACTGATTGCTGTGTTGGGATAAGTGTAGCACTATCTGATGCCATATTATCTTCGTCAACAAACGCTGTAGCTGTAATTGTGCCGTCTGATAAAGATCCAAACTGTACTGTTCCAGAAGCTGTTACATTTGTAGCTCCTGTAATAGCTCCAGAAGCGATACTTGCCGTACCGTCTGTAAGTGTGGAACCAGTAATAGTACCTCCGTTGAAATTACCACTTCCATCTCTCTTAACAATAGCGGATGCTGTATTAGCATTTGTCGCTGCGTCTACTAGATCTGTGTAGTATTTACCACCAATACTTTGGATGGCTTCATTTCCACCTGAATCAATAGATGAAATGTATAGTTTCGCTGAGGCACCTGAACCGGATCTATCTTCTGCATACGCTAATTCACCTTCTACTAAATCAGAAGCTCCTGGAGCCGCTGATCCTGTAGATCTTTTAATTTGAATTGTTGTTGCCATTTATTTTCTCCTAGTTAAATGTCTATTTAAATATTAATGATATAAAGCTTTATATAATATAATTAAAAAGTCCCACCATCAATAGCGGTTATTGAAGATGCAACATCTGAAGCAGGTGCTGCTGTCCAATTTCCACTTGTACCATCATAAACTAGTGTGTAACCATTTTGTTTTGCAGAAGTATCAACTCCTTGCAGATTTTCGATTGTAGTAGCTGTAGCTATAGCTGAACCGGAAGTTGTCGATGTTACTACCCTTGTTGAACCAGTACTTACTGATACACTAATTGGGTTTTGTGTAGCACTTACATTAACTGCCATTCTTTATCTCCTATGCTCTTGTAACATTTGGTGTTACTGTTACTATACCTTCGAGAACTCTTAATGTTTCTGATGAAGAAGCAATTTCTATATCATAAACATATCTACCACTTTTTAAAGCTGCTGTTTCAGCAGCTGTCATTGAAATTGTAACTTTTCCAGTAGCATCTACTTTCGCTGTCGTAAAATTTGTGAATGTAGCAGCATCATAAGACTTCCTCATTTGGGAAGTTACTGTATAATTTGCTAAATCCTTGGCACTAGCATCATCATTTGTGAGATTTAACTCCAAACTAAATGTCGTTCCTTGGTCTATTACGATATTTGATATACTGGCCATCTACAATTTTTCTCTTAAAATGTTCTATAGTCTTATTTATAAATAAAACTGATTACAATGAAAACTATTTTAACATTAAAATATGGTGAGAAATACAGCTCAAATGCTGTAAATTCTATTTACGAGCATACCGAGGGTAAGTATAATTATGTCTGCGTAACAGATGATCCCAAAGACTTACACCCTGATATCGGGATTATTTATATGGAACATGAACCCGAGGGGAATATGGAAAAATTAAAGTTGTTCCAATTAAAAGACATGGGTACTATATTATATTTAGATTTAGATATAAGAATACAAAAACCAATAGATCATTTGTTTGATTATTGTGTAAGCAATCCTGTTATAGCATATACATGGTGGAAAGATAAAGGTATAAAGGAAATGCCTATAGATGAGTTTCCATATCATAGCAAACACCCTCTAAGTAATTTTAATTCAAGTGTAATGTTATGGAAAGATGCAACACATATATGGAAGAAGTACGCTATGAATGCTCATAAATATCACATACAATATCCATATGGTGATGATACTTTTCTTTACCATGAAGGATTTACATTTGAACACTTACCTAATGAAGAGGTGTATTCATATATGTTCGCAGGTAGAAAATATAGACCTGAATATACAATATGCTTATTAAATGGACAAGCACAATACCCGGAGATTGAAAAAGAATATGATGAACTTTGTATGCATCAAGTGGGGGACTAAATACTCACCTGAATATGTGAACAATCTGTATCGTATGGTACAGGAACATTATAAACATGACTTTACATTTACATGCTTTACAGATGATGATAAAGATTTAAAATGTTCTACTGCTGAGATTCCTGATATAGATCCTTTACACCCAGACTATTGGTTCGGTAAAGAAAATTATTGTTGGGATAGGGCTAAATTTTTAGTATTTAATTCTCATCGTTGGTTAGGGTTCGAAGGCAAATGGTGTTATTTAGATTTAGATGTTCTTATTCATGGCGACATATCAGACTTAAATGAATTAGCTCTTAAACCTAGAATTATACATTCAAATTGGCAGAATCCAAAACATATACATGACAGAAAATTTATTGATGTCAGAGGCACTTACTATAACTCTAGTATGATGTGTTGGAACATGGACCAATGTGAACATATATTCTGGGATGCTGTACAAGAAGAGCAACAAATATTTAGAACATTCTGGAAAGGAACAGATAACTATCACTATTGGAGACAAAGAGACTTCTGGAAGAATATTCCTCATGATTGGGTTTACTCTTACAATAGAGGCAAACATTTTCCAGAGGATTTAGAGAGGCATAAATATAGAGAAGATTGTAAAATTTGTTTATTCAATGTAGATGTTTTAAAGTCTAACAATAAACAAATTAAAATAGATGAATTAGAAGATGAGAACTTATTGAGATTATGGCATGGTAACAATTATAGCAAATCAGCTAGATAGTAACTACTCGCAGACACAAATAAATGCTTTTTATACGCAGTGCAAGAAGCTATTAGTAGATCCTTTTGTTTTTTACGCATTCATTAATGACGATGAAAATAAAATTCTAGAATCTACAAAGAAAAAAGACGGTTATTTACAAGGCATAAATTTCCATGTACCTAAGTATGGCAAAGACTGGATTGAGATAGATGTAATGCAACATACTCAACCAGGAGAAAGATCTATTTTTATAACACCAAATGTTATATTAAATAATCCTAAATCATTCTTTACATATAAAACAAAAGGAATAGACAAATTATATTTGGAAGACGGTAACTTAGCTTTCTTCTGTCATAGAAATGAAAAGGTAGAGAATATTCTAACAAAGTGGGATGATATGGAAGATCAAATGACATTTGAGAACCACTCTTTTGAGGGAGCGTTCTATAGTAATGTAGTACCTGAGTTACCATTTATACAAAATACAAATCATAACTACCCAGAAAAAACAGAAGGTGATATAGTTGTTTTACCTTATTGGTATGAGGACTTCACAAAGAAACAATTAGAACTTAATTACAATAGGGAAACAGATCTATATCCATGGTTACCTGAAAGAGTACAAATGGAAGTATCTGATGATGAAGGTAATAATTTAAAAGTAGAACAAATAGAAGATTCTTTTAATTTAGATTTTATTACTAAAGCAAAAATTAAGAGAGTTAAAATGGATGGCTTGCAAGGAGACCCTATTAATAACCCAGAGTTATTTGATATATGTCAATACCTTATGGGTAATTGGGGTATTGCAGTAGACATAGTTACAGAAGGAAAGAGTAATGATGAAGAATGGTGGGCTAATTTGGGTTTATTATTTGTAGAGATAACAAAGAACATAGGCAACATAACATTTAATATTGATACATCTAATCCAGGCAAAGACATATTAGATAGAGCTAAAGTTCTTATTGATGGAGGAGCAAGAGTGTTCTGGAACTATACACAAACTCATCTTTCACAGGAATCAGATGTAACAAAAGCTAAAGAGTTATCTCAAGAATATAAGTTTACAGGTTTCGTTTATAATAATGAAGTTGTAGAAGAAAAGAAACCTCTTAAGAAAGTAATTAAACAGGAAATGCCTGACTATAATCTTATCTCTCTGGACACTCTAAAAACAGTCAAACAAGACGACATATATACAGAGAGAAAAATAAAATTTGCACCACATGTTCATTGTGAAGGTAAAGTTAATAACCAATTTTATCTAAGCGCAACAGGAAATGTTTTCCCTTGTAAGCATGTGGCATTAAATTTAATAACTACAAATAACTCTCCAGAACATAAAACAGAGTTGATGTATAGTTGGGAAAAGAACAATATTAGTAATCATACATTAGAAGATATTTTTACTAATGATTTTTATAAAGGATATTTTAATAATTTACTAAAGTTAAATCCGTTAGTAATACATAATGAACAAGGTGGAACATGTTAAAAATAAAAAATGGAATTGTGATCGAAGGTACTTTTGATAAACCAGAACTACATTTAGATATGAGAAAGTTTGTCAAAAGAGTAGCAGAAGAAGAATTTTCAACAATAATTATTCATTCGGAAATAGATAATTTTGAAGATAGATGTATCGCTGTAACCGGTTGGTTAGCAGATGCAGGTTTGCAATACGGCAATAATTATGTAATAGCAAGGGCAAGTTATGAGAGTTAATATAGTATGTTCTAAATGGGGCACAAGATATGGTCCTCATTTTGTAAACAAATTAAAAAATATGGCAAAAAGGAATTGTAATCCTAAACATGATTTCCATTTCTATTGTTATACTGATGATGCTGAAGGTTTAGATGATGATGTAAAGGTTATTCCTTTTCCAGATATACCTAACATACATCCTAAGTATTGGTTTCAAAAAGACGACTTTAAATATGGTATGGCAAGATGTTGGGATAGGCCAAAGACAATGGTATTCAATACTCATAACTTTGCTGAGGATAAACCTACAGGTCGTTTTGTATTCTTTGACTTAGATATTATTATACAAAATGATATAGAGCCTTTACTTACCTATAATATGGAAAGACCAACTAAGTTAAGAAGCTGGTGGCAAGACCCGCGCCCAATGAAGACGCGGAGATTTAAATTATCTCATGGAGCATATACTAATGGCAGTTGCCAAGTTTGGTCCGACGATCAAGCAGAATGTATATGGCATGATGTATTAGAACATCAAGAGAAAATATGGTTCACATATACAGACGGAACAGATAACTATCACTCCTGGCGATGGGGTGATTGGGGTAAAAAATTATGGGATCATTTCCCAGCAGACTATGCTTACTCTTACAATAGAGGAAGAAGTTGGGAAGATGATGATTTAGAAACAGAAATTTATAGGGAAACACCAATCCTTTGTGTCTTTAATATTGACTTACTACCTAAACAAATGACTAAGGGTAGAGGGCATGTAAAACAAAATAAATTGGTAGATCCTCAGTTGTTAAACCATTGGCAATAATATGCACATAGAATATCTAAATATCTATACTGTTAAACATGGGACGAAATATTCGTCTGCCCATGTTAATAAGATATTAGAATCTTGTAAGGAACATTTATCTTACGATTTTACATTTTATTGTCTAACAGAAAATCCTAAAGGATTAGATAAAGATATAAATGTTATTCCATTACCTAAGAATAATACCTTAGAGAAGTGGTGGAATAAAATGTATCTATTCGATGATAATGTGGTTAGACAACAAGGAGAAAATCTATTCTTTGATTTAGATGTAATTATACAAAAAGATATAGATGACTTAGCAAACTTTGATCCTGAAGATTGTCTAGTGTTTGGACAAACACATTGGCATGATTTAGAAAAGATGAAGAAGGAAACCAATCATATTCCTCATAGATATACAGAATTAAATTCTAGTATTCTTAGATGGAATGATAACTTAGATAAAGAAAATATTTCTTTATATTTTAAAACACACTTAGATAAAATCTTATGGTACTACAGGGGAATAGATAATTTCTTCCAACACAAAGGTGTTGCAAGAATGAAGTATTTTCCTATAGGGTGGTTTTATAGTTACAATCACGGCTATATATATCCACATGATATAGAAAAACATGTATTCAGACAAATACCATATGTCTGTTTATTTGACTCAATGGGAAGAAAAGAAGATGTTAAATTTTAATTTTTTAAACAGTATGCAATATTGGGGAGAAGGTCTCGCTAAAGTTGAACATGAAATGAAACATAAGCATGATGACTTTAGACAAGCTCTTAATCCTAATACAATGGAAGGTGCTATTTGGTTAGTAGAAGAACTAAAGAAAAGCATGGATAATTATATGAAGGACGAGCAATTTAATATTCTTGTATTAAACAGCTGGTTAGGAGTTCCTTTAGTACCACTACTATGTGAGAACTTGTCCGTAGGAGAAATGCACCTAGTTGACATCGATAAAGAAGCTTTAGAGCTCTCTAAGGTGTTTAATAAGCATTATATCACCGAAGAATACATAAAAATAAATCATTGGAACATGGATGTTCCCTTCGCTTTTGATGAGTTAAATCAACTTAAAGTTGATATAGTTATTACAATGGGTGCTGAGCAAATGTATCCATTGAAAGATTTAAAAACCGCCAACAAACACGCAATATTTGCTTGCCAATCATCTAATGTTATTGAAGAGATGTATGGTATTAATTGTGTAGATAGTGAGAAGGCATTAATAGAAAACATAGGTCTATTAGATACTCACTATACAGGCAAGACTAAGCAGTTCTATTATGATTGGAACGGCAAAGTTTATTTTGATAGGTTCATGGCAATTGGCACAAAATAAGAAACTAAGAAGAGCATTAAATGAAGCAACAGTCGATACAATCTTGGGAGCAATTATCATGCTCCCTCTATCTGTATTCATCATAAAAGCATGTATTGATTACGCAGGAACATCATCTGAGATGGCTGCGTTTATTAATTTCCTTTCACTAACTGGTGTGGCAATCGTAAGAAAAACCCTAGTAAGACTAAGGTTTTCTAAATACGATCCGTTTGATTAAAGAGCTTGAATTCTCTCTAGGTAAGAATTTACCTCATCTAATTTTAGATGTCCTACGACATCTTCAGTAATGCCAGAGTCATAACAAAGATCCTCACCTTTAAGAACGGCTAACTCCCAAAAATTATCACCATCCTTTTTATAAGGTCCTCCATAAGAACCATCATGACATACTACACTAGCTCCATAACCGTTTTTAAACTTATAGAGTCTCTGTATACCATTTAGAAATGGTTTCTGAACCATTGTCATTTGAAGTTTAGTCATTTCTTTCTCCTACACCCCAGTCAATTACAACCGGGAATCTTGGTATATTATCTACTGATCTTTCAAAGAATCTACATGTAACCCAAGTAGGTTTTTCTTCTTGTTCCAATAGAGCTTTAAGTGTTGCTTGATTACCTCTAACACCACTCTTAAATGTTTCTGTTCCGTCTGTTAGAACAAAGTGTTTAGCATATCCTGCCCAATTACCTGAACCTTCTAATACTTCTATAACATTAAACTCTTCTGTAATGAACTCTTTTCTTTTCAATAAGTTCTTACTTCTTTTATTTTCATAAGAAGCATTGTTACGAACCATTTGGCCTTCATAACCATCTTCTGTATATTGTGAATACAAGTGGTCTAACTGTTCTTGATCTTCACATACTGATGTTGGAACTGTAACTATTGGAGTATCAAAGTTCTGTTCTTCTATAAATAAAATTCTATCTAAAGTAATTTCAGCTAAACCTCTACCCCAGAAAGGACAATCATAAACATGATACTCAACAAGTTTAAAACATTCTTCCTGTTCTTCTTGTGTAGGTTTTACTTTCCTAACAAGACTTGTAATCTTGTTGAAGTCTTCTTTTAGTTCGTGATTGTAAAGTTCACCATCTAAAATAGCTTTAGGATACTCTTCAAAGAATGGTTGTAGTGCCTCAAAGATATGATTACATGTTGTGATTTCTTTACCTGCTCTTGTGTAAAGTCCATCTTTTCTTGCAATACATCTAATGCCATCTAACTTAGGTTGACTAATACCACTAGACTGTGGCCTTTTTGTATAGTCATGAGCTAACATTGGCTTGAACTTATCGTAAGTATCAACCTTTGAAATATCTTCAAAGTATTCTTTTTCTACTTTCTTATCCCACATTGCTTGTGCTTCTTTCTGTGCTTGTTCAGCATCTGTAGTAGCATTTGCTTTGCCTGTGTTCTTGCCTACAGCATCTTTCCAGCCACTTGTAACTAGGTTGCCGTCTTTTATACCAGCAATAGTTCTAGTGGCATTCAATACGCCATTGGAATATTCAACTGTAAGTTCACGAATGTTTCCGTTCGTGTCTCTTTTGTAAAGTGTTGGTAAAGGAAATATCATATTATATAAACTCCATAAATTTGGCATACATTAGCAATCACTGCTAAAAATAAAAGTAACATAAAAAATGCCACAACCAGTTTAACAAGAAACATTAAGAACCCTGGCAACAATTTGAATGCCAAATATATTAATGCAATTAATCCTATAAGTTCTAACATTACGCTGCCTCCTGGATTTTTGCTAGCCTCTCATCTCTGTAGTCTAGGGCGTTTTCACCTAAGTAAATGTTTCCGTCGTCTGCTCTAAACAAAGTATCAAGACTTGCGCTTTGATCTTTTTGTTTTTGTATTAGTGAGAACTCTGCTTGTTCCAAAGTAATTGCACCAATTTGTACAAAGTCTAATAGCATGTCTGCGAATGGAACTTCACCATTTGAAGTCCAAACTGTTAGCCCATCTACTTGAGCTGTGTTTTGAAAATTCGTTTCAATTGAATTGTCGTAAGTTTCATTTTCTCTTAATTGAGATTTGTATAGAACATTACCTGTAAAAGTTTTGTTCTCATCATGGATGCTGGCCATTCCGAATCTTTCCTTACGAACTGTCTCACCTGCTATTGTTACTTCGTTATCTAAATACATATTAAGTCCTCACTTTTTATTGTTTATGCGTACATTATGCACTCTAAAGGACCATAAGTCAAGCACTTTTTAGGGTTTTTTTGAAATCTTTTTTACAGTAAGAACAAGGGTTTAGGAGAGGTGATCGGCGGATTCGCCTGAAATATCCTCAATCATGCACCGCCACATGTCAATATTTGGTATCACAAACCCTAATGTAAGGCGAGGTTCGTATGTTCCTGCGCAATGATAGTATACTTTATCGGGTTCTCTGCCCCTGCCATAGTATCCTACTTTAGAAGTCCAGCCTGGTTCATCCAACATCTCAACAATTTTATGGGTTATAGGGTCACGATATTTAAAAAAGCCACCACCATTTTTTGTGTATGATAATAAAATGTTGTATCCATGTGCGTTCCAATTATTGTGCCAACTCATAAATCCTGTTGGAGGATAATATACATGAACAGCTTGATTCTTAGCACCAAGGAAAGCTAGTAATTCAGTTGTAAGGTTCATATATTTTTCTTGGAATTCACCAGGCAAACCGCCTTGGTTGAAGTCGTAAGACATAGATATTTCTGGATAGCCTTCGTGTCTACCATCTAAGTCTAATATTGCTTGAAGATATTGTGAGGATAAAGCGTTATCCATTTTGTCTGTATTTTTAGGATTTTCTTTAGACAATTTATTGAGCCACTCCAAATCCTGTTTAAAAAACCAATCGGAATACGGAGTTAATATTTCTAATAATTCATCTGATGTATTGGTCCAAATCATTTCTTTAAGTGTATTTCATGCTGTGGTATGGAGTAATGCCACATAACAATTTCATCGCCTTCTAGTTCTTCATCCATGTGGCCATTAATAAAGTTCCAACGAACAGGCATGTTTTCGTCCCACTTCACACCATGATCTGAATATGTTAATAATTTCCACATTGTAAAAGTATCCCACTTTCTAACTTCATTAGGATATTCTCCTATTTCATTAACCCAACCACCTTTATCTGTTTTTAAAGTTTGTTTTACATATTCTCCATACCATGAGTTCATTAACTTAATTGTCTGAGGATTATTTCTATAAACAAACATTCCACAGTGCATTGTCATTTCTTCTGTGTTTGTAAGTTTTGTTACCTTAGCATTATAAGGTCTAATTTTTGTAAAGATTAAATCTAAATCATCTGGTAGTTGATCAAATACAAATTCTATATCTTCATGTTGACATAACATATCAGCATCTAAATAACAAGTCTTTCCTTTATAAGGAGTTCTTCCCAATGCCCACAATTTAGCTCTTATATGTTTGGGTACACCCCAAGTTACAATCCAATCTGCTTTCTCATAATCAGAAGGCTTAATCCAATCTTCATTATCTACAAAGATTGTAATATGAGCATCTGGATGGAATAGTTTAACAGACTCTGCACACTCTATGGCAGCTTTGTAAAATCTTTCGTGTACTGAGGCAACAAGTAAGTAGCCATCATCTGGAAAGTCATCACTTTGATCTGTGGTTACACTATAGATACGATTGTCAGACATATATGTATCGCCTATGCCAGGCTTACCTGCTGTTTCTAATGCTTTGTTTTCGTCTTTGTAAAGTTTAACATTATTACATATTAGTTCTGCATTATCTAAACTAAACTCTGTGCCAGCTTCTTGATCTTCTAATATTTTATATACAGTATCTTCTATCCAAACATGTTGTCCAGCTAAATGTTCTAGTTCTTGATACCACACATCTACGAATATGCCAGGATATTCTTCTTGTATTAAAGGTTTATTTTGATGTTTCTTCATCCACCAATCCTTGTAATGTTAATTCTTTACTCATCAATATTGCGGTTAGAGCTTGAACTTCTAAAGGAGATTTGGCTTTTCTAATTAGTTTTTTAAGTGTATTGTTTTTGGAATTCTTCACCAATTCAATTTCAAATGCTTGTAACTTAGCACCAAACAACATTTCTTGTTTAGCTCTTATTGCTTCTGTTTCTTGTCTTTGAAGGCGCTTTTTAATATGTTCATCTCGTTTCCTTAGCCTTTCAGCTGTAGCCTCATCGAGAAAGTCTTCACCAAACTGCTCCATAATTTTGTTATAATCTACATTAGTTCCATCTGTATCTTGAATAGACGCAACAGTTTTCCTTCCGTCTGGATAAACTATCTCAGCAATTATATGTTTGTTTTCTTTATTAGACCAATATGGATCTTGGAACTTAAATAAAGGTTCTGAAGGAGTGTCTTCTCTTAGGGTAATGTCTTTTGGATCAACCTTTATATTTAAAGGTACGCGCTTCTTCTTTGCCATAATATCTCCATAATATAAGTTTATTTATACTGCTAATTAAGCAGTTCTCAACCACAGTTTTACCGTATCTACTGTTGATGCTGAAGATTGGATTGTGTCGCCTGCGTATGTGCCTGAATAATAGCCTGTGTATGTTCCTGCGTATGCTGAGGTTCCTGTATAAGTTCCTGTATAAGAACCTGAGTATGTTCCTGCATAAGTTCCTGAGTAGTTCTTAGCACCTGTGTAGTACCCTGTATATGATCCTGAATATGCTCCTGAATATGCTCCTGAGTAAGTTGTACCAGCGTAACCTGAGTAATCTGCTGCGTAATCACCTGTATAAGAGCCTGTATATGCTCCTGTATAAGAGCCTGAGTATGCTGAAGAACCTGTATATGTTCCTGTGTAGTTTCCGGTATAATTACCTGTATAAGAACCTGAGTAGTCTTTAGCACCTGTGTAGTTGCCTGCATAAGTTCCTGTATATGCCCCTGTATAGTTTTGTGAAGCTACATCTTTCTTTGTATCTGTATATGCATCTCCCTGCTGAACCCAAGTACCTGAACCTGGTGCTGATGCTTGTAATGCGTAATATCCTTTACCTGAGGATACAATATAGTTTCTTAAGTTAGGGAGCATGTTTCCTACTTCTGCATCTGACATTTCTTGAACACCAGATCCGCCATCTTTTACTTTAAGTGGTCTATAATTTGTGTTTGCTGATGATGTAGCAGTTGTCTTCTGCCATATTGTTTTATTTACAGTTGTTCCATCTACCTGTGTATCTGCTAGTACATATCTAGATGTCCATGTACCGCCTGCTGGTGCCGATGTACTCATTGAATATTGGCCTGTTGTATAAGACCCTTGTGCAACCATATCATCAATGACTTTATCTATAATATTTGTATCTAATTCTGTATCTGTATATTCGTGCATTCCAATATCGCCTGATGAAAGATATGCAAGAGGGGAAGTGTAACTTTCTGATACTGAGTCTCTAACTTGTTTAGCTGCATAAGTTGAAACTGTAGAACTTGCACCGTCTGTTGGGTGAGTTCCTACTGCGTCGTCTCTTTTAGTATCTGTTGCAGTACCTATTGCTGTACCTGAACCGTTGATATTAATATCACCAGTTTCTGTTCCATCTGTAGCATCTGAAAATGCTTTACTGATTGTTGCTGAAATATATTGTTCTATTTCTGCATCCGTCATTTCTTGTAACCCTTGTATGTTACTAGAACTTGCCGGTACCGCCGATGATTTAATTCTTAAAGGTATCATTTGTTTTGTTTCCTAGTTTTAATTTACTCTTGTCCCTGATGAATTATAAATTATAACAGGGCTTAGCCTGTTCCACTTAGTTGCGCTTACGCCTACCAACTTTAAAGATGTTGCTGGACTCAAGTCTACAGCTGCATTTGCTGAGCCTCCGTCAATAGCTTCTCCTGTTGCTGGATAGATCTTAATATTGTTTGCTGTGTCATTTAGAATTAATATTTCTAAACCTGCTGCACAGTCCGGAAGTTTAACTCCTTGGTTAGCTGTAGCTGTTGTAACAACATTATAAGTCGTTGTCATTGCCGTAGCTGCTGCCTGATCTGAACCTGCTGCTGTAATTGTAGCAGATGTAGAACTAGTTCTAGAACCACCAACTGACAGCGCACCGGTTGTTGCTACTGATGTTACTGTAACAGTTGTACCTGAAATTGTTCCAAAAGAAGCATTACTTCCTGATTCGTATTTGTCAGTATTAAGATTAGTAAAGTTAGCGTCAACCTCATTATTCGTAAGAGGACTACCTTTTGATGCTCTTAATGTTAAAGTTGCCATTTATCTTCCTATGTAATTTTGTTAACTAATAGTTCTAAAGTATTTTTTATCTCTACAAGTTCTGTCTTTAAAGTATTTATATCATTTTCATACTCTAAAATCTTCTTTTGCTGAATTCTTTTGATTTTATAAGCCTTCAGTCCTTCATGATTTATAGATAATAGTGCTTTAGAATTACGATCCCTAATTAGATCTCTTTCTCCTTCAATATTTATAACACCTTCTGCTATCTTTTTCATGTTATACCTGCAACGCTATCGCTCTTAAGTCTTTAAACTTAGGAACTCTTGATGTTGTTGAACTTAAAGGTACAACCTTAACTGCGAAGGTCTTATAACCTGTATGTGTTACAGTTCCTACGGTTGCTGTTGCTGTAGCACTAGAACCGCCACCACCTGATATAGTGATTGTTGGTGTAGAAGTATATTCTCTACCTGGATTTGTAACTGTTATAGCTGTAACTGCTCCGCCACTAATAGTAGCTGTTGCTGTTGCCCCATAACCACCACCGCCTGTTATAGCTACTGTAGGTACCGAGGAGTAACCTGAACCACCAGCTGTAACACTTGCGCTTAATAATGATTTAACATCGTATTCGAATACACCAGAACCATTTAAACCTGCTGCGTTAGAGCCTTTACTTGGTAATGTGTAACTATACTCTGCATAATCTTCTGTTTGTTCCTTAGGACTAGTTACTGTTGATAACTCTGTCCAGGATAAATCATCTATAAAGTTTCCTTCATCTGATGAATTCTGTAGCTTCCCGTATACTTTTAAACTACCTTCAGTAGGTATGGAAGCATCTAAATAAACTTGTATGTCTTCTGCGTCTTGTCCGTCTTCTAATATAACTCTTCTAGTAATATATTTACTAAATGCGTTACCACCTAATCTTGATTCTTCATTTGCTGAATCATTATTTACATGATTACATATACACAATAAATCTAATTGCTCTGTGTCTATAATAGGACTTTGATGAATATTTGCTGTATACATGTTAATTGACAACAATGCTGTAGAATCTCCATTATAATTTGTTATTTCGTTTGATCTACTATAAATTGTTCTTTCGTTTTTAAGTTCAGTTGTAGTGTTCCAATCTAATGTGTCGTATACTTCTGCCAATCCTACTTTTGCAACTGCATCACTTGCGCCTGTTTCTGTAATTGCTACTTCTGCAAGACATGTTGTTATTGGTGATGTTTTTAATAAAGCTGCGTTAAGAGCTACTTCGTTTACTTTTTTATCTGTAAATGAACCAATTGTTCCATACCCCTGTGCGTTGCCTATAAGTTGACCTACTGTAAATGGTAAAGCATTACCATTATATAATGTTAATTGTTCGTCTAATGTATTCCAACCTTCTACTAAACCTGATTGTAATGATAATGTAGCAGTTGCTTGTGTTCCTGTACCTGCTGAAATTGCTATTGTAGGAGCACTTGTATAACCCGATCCTGGATTAGTAATAGTAATAGCTGATATAACATCTCCTGTTACCGTTGCTGTTGCTGTCAATCCTGTTCCATTTGTTCCTGTATTTGTTACTGTAACTGTTGGTGTTAAACCTGTATATCCTGTACCTTGATTTGTAATTGTGGGTGTAAAGCCATTCAACCAAGAACCTACATTCCAATTAATTGTAGAGCCTGTACTTGTAGCGCTAAAGTTAACCCAGTCTAAAGGACTATTAGGTATCTTGGCAACAATTGATTCATATTGTTTGAATGAAGCTCTAAGTACTTTAAACATCATATCCTTAGATTGTAACGGCGACCAAGATCTATTATTGGCTGATGAGAACATCATACCTATATGTGGTTGTTTTGTAATTCTATTACTTGTACCAAATTGATTTTCACCTAATTCTGAAATCCAAAGTTCAAAGTTTTCATCATCGTTCTCTGGTATAGGAACAATACAATACTCTGTATCATTTTGTAAATGTACCAAGTCATCAAATTTAAAGTATGTTGGATTAAAGCTTGTAACATTTGATACTGAACTTGATAAAGTTATGCCATTAGGGCCCAATCTTTTTGTTCCATTAGGAACAATTTTAGGACCAGGTATTCCGTTGATAGTTTCTCTAATTTGTAACTCAACTCCATTTGTGAGAGATTTATTTTTAAAGAATAATTCTACACCTGTTATAAATGTACCACCAGGAAGGCCTTCAACCTTAAATGTTTGTGCTAATGGGTCCATCCCCATTCCGATGTTCCAGCCCCAACCGAATTCCCAGCCCAAGTCTATTGGAAGAATAGTATCAATATCTATTAAAGGTATTGGTATTACTGGCTGAGGAGGAGGTATAGGTCCAGGTGTTACTGGTTCCGGTGGTACTGGTGCCGGTGTTACTGGTTCTGGAGGTGGTATGACTGGTTCCGGTGTTACTGGTGCCGGTGTTTCTGGTGGCAAAGTTGTACTTACAATGGAAGAGCTGATTTCAATGCTTGACGATGGTTCCGGTGTTTCTGGAATTAAAATAATAGTAGGACCAGGTATTGGTACCGGGACAGGATTTATAATAGTCGTTTCTATTGCAGGGTTGTTAATTATAATAGGTGCCGGTGGAGGTGGCATTGGTGTTCCACTTCCTATTGTATAAGTAACTGACTGGTCTGTTACTACTCTATTATCTGAAAAATTATTAGCTGTAACATTAGCTGTTTTCATTGCTAATATTGTGTCTTGTTTTTGTTGTATAAAGCCTGATGAATCGTAGTTAGCATTACATAAAGTTTTAGCGTTCTTATCGTTATTGTTTTCGTCTGATGTTAATTTAAATACTCTTGTTCCTGCTTTAAATGTTCCTGCAGGCAATGTAAAGTGTACTTCTATTGTTCCATCGGCATTAGTTGTTAATGTACTATTACCTGCATGGTCAGTACAATTAGCTGATACACTTTCTCCATCAAAGAATGGATAAACTCTTGTAGTAGGTTTTAACCTTGATGCTGTAGCTACAATCATTCGACTTCGCATAAACGGAGCGAATGCCATATCTACTACTTTTTCTCCTAATGAAACATTTTCTGTGATAGCTTGTACTCCAATACCTACACCCTGTCTTACTTGTGTTTGTTCTGTTGTTGTAGTTGTAAAGGATGCTCCACTTCCATCTCCACCGCCTGTGCTAAATGTATCTAGAGTTTCAGTAGATGTTGTAACATTTGCTGCTCCTGAATCTTCCCATGAACCCCATTGTGTGCCCCAAGCATCTGCCATGTTTTCCCAAGCATCGTAATTGCCATCATAATTAACATTAACTGCTGGTTGGACTGCTGTGTCTACAAAGTTATCTACATCTGGTGTAAGTGTCATTGAACCATGATATGTAAATAACAGTTCTTTAACTAAGTTTTCTGTTTGTGATGCTTGAAGTTGTTCGGTGTATATTGTTTCACCATATGGTAATGAAAGTGTACGGCCTGTTCTTCTTAACTCTGTTCCTCCAATACCAACTGTATCTGATACATTCTCTATACCGGTTGTGTCACCTATAAAAGTAGGTATATTTTCTAGTACAAAGAATGGTCTACCCTCTTTCTTTTTAGGGTCAATTGAAATTTTATAATCTGGATCTAATACTGATCCTACATTGTGTCCTGTAAACGGATCTACTAATATACCATTTTTAAATCTATCGGTTCCAGTTGAATTAACAATAGTTTGATCTTTAGCATAAGTTTCTAATAGATTAAGTGAGGCATAGTACTCTAGATTTTTTATTCTAGATTCTAATGTACCAATGTCTTTCATTGTAAATCTCTTCTGAGATACATTTTTAATCTTAGATGAGTACTCTATTCTATTAATAACTTTAGCGCCTTCAGGTGATAAACAAGGATAAGGAACTAAATCTAGTTCTGCCATTGTCATACATTGAGGCGGTTCTGCTGGAAGTTTAGGATTATCTGAATAAGCTCCCTCATGTATTCTAAACTCTCCATCGTTATCTAATAGTACTCTTGCTTTCTTTCCTTGATAGTATTGTAGATCTGTTGTAAATGTTTTTGTAGGAACTGGATTTGTTAAACCTGAACCAGGTCTACTAATTTCTCTTTCGTTTGTAGGATTAACTGTTGCACTACCCAATGTTCCTGTGTTTGTTGCTGTATTAGTTACATAAGGACGGAAGTCTAAGCTATCTTTTAAATTAAATATTCCAAATTTATCTGATTTGTATACTGGTATATCTTCAGTTCTAATTGTTCCTGCTGCTGGACTTGAAGTATCATCTATTGGATAACTATCTACACAAGCAAATGTAGGTCCTGCAACTGTCTGTGTAAAGAACGAAACTTTAACAACAAGATATCTATTAGTAGATAAATCCAATGAAGATGTAGACTTTTTAAATATTTTTGATTGTCCGTAATAAGAGTCTGCTTGTCCTGATACAGATCTAAATTGGTTTGTTACATCTACTTGCCCTGTAGTATAATCAGAATTTGAACCTGCTGTAATTGATTCTATTTTATAAAGATCTGTAATACCTAAGTTATATTCGCCTGTTGTACTTGATGGGTGTGTTCCTGTATCAATTTTTACATATTTAGATTCATTTAAGGTTTTAGCAATAGGTGTGCCGTCTGCTACTTGTACAGGAATATAAACTCTAACATCTGAATCTGCGCCTGTAATTGCTCCGCCTGTATCAATTGTAATTGATGTTGAGTTAACAACGGTAACTGATGCGTTAGAGTTATTAGACGTCATGTCTATATGTTCGCCTGGCTCTACTGTTGCAGAGTTTTGTGTAAACCCTTGTTTGGCTACAACAATGATATCTCTTTTTTGTGTATCTGTTAGTGTGCCTGAATATGGGAATGTTTCATTACCTGATACAGTTAAACTTGCTGTGCCATCTGTTGTAGATAATGATACATTGAATTCTTTCTGGTATTGGTATGTGTAATCGTATGTACTACCTGATGCTGCCTTTAATGTTTTAATATGTTTGTGAGGTAGTCTATATATTAATTTGTTTTGTTTAGATTCTTTTAATACTGCTTTTGTGTTTACAAGAACTGTATCAGCTACCCCAGACCAAGTGTCTGTAAGATTATATCTAATACCTAGAACTGCTGTAAAGTCTCCTGACATCATTGTTAGATCATATATGTAAAGTCTATAAACACAAGCATCAGAACCAGGTGTTCCACTTTGATATACTAATTGTCTAACTTTTGCCTCACCTACTTTTGTTCCTTGTGCTGAGGCATTGCCTCCTTGTGCAGTATCATAAAGTTCTATTTTTGCTCCGCCGTCTACATCAAATATTCCATCTACTTTATTAATCTCTATATAGTTACCGTATGATGTTGATGTGGGCTGAGACTCTTTTGTAATGAACATCGAAGGTTTCATTACAGGTATTCTTTTAGAACTTAGTAACTGTCTTTTGAAACCACCTACATAAGAAGTTCCAGGATCAATTTGTATCATTAAAGCATTAGCTGCTCCGTTATTGGTAGATGTGTAAACACCACCATTTGTTCCGTCATTTAAATGTTCTCTTATAGAAACAGTATTACCTGAAACAAGATAGTTTCCTGACTCGTCATAAGTTCTGTTTGCTAATATTTGTCCTACGCCACTTAAAGGATTATCTTTTAGATCAATTCTTTGAATTGTTCCGTACTCAAAGTGTGCATAAGTAAAGAAGTTTTCAGGTTTTGTATCTGTTGTTTCATAAGATTTTAATGCAACTGTATATTTAAGTCTATCTGCTCCAGGGGCGTTATAGTTAAATGAGCCTTGAGCTGGATCTAATAGTGATGAATCTACTGCTGATGATTGTACTTCTTCTGTTACAACAAAACCGACATGTCTTTTAGGTATAATATTATATCTAGCAACCAGTGTTTCAATTCTATCAGTTTTAATAAAAGCGCCTCTGGCGTATATTACACCTGGCTGTAGAACTATTCTTTTTGTTCCACCATAATAGTTGTTTTCCCAATTACCTGTTAAACTATTAACAACAAAGGTTTTACCTTGTTGGAAATTACCTACTGTATTACTAATTACTGTTAATGTTTCACTAGCTGAAAAGTGATCGGTAGTGGCTGTTGAATTTATATATTTAATATAAAAAGTTCTTAAGTTAGGTGCTCCAGCTATTGTTCCTTCTTCTGAACTGATAATCTTAGCATGAAGTCCTGTTGTTCCACCTGCTATTGTTTCACCGTGAAATTGACTAAGTGCTCCTACATCAGCTGCTGCTGCGTCGGTATCATTAATTTTAATCCAATCTACTTGTTCCTCTGATTCCGCACAACCTGTTACTACTGAACCTTCTTGTAATAGGAAACCAAACCCTTTATCAAACTGATCTTGTAATACAGATTGAAGTTGAGTTAACTCTCTTGCTTGTACGGCAACCCCTGGTTTAAATAGAATTTTATGAAACCGTTTGTCGTCGCTAAAATCGTCGTAATATGGTGATGCGTTTAAATTTAATGCCATTTGTTAAAACCTAATCAATGCTTTTATCTGTTCTACTTGGTCCGCCGATCTTATGACTGGCGCCCGGTTGTCTAAGTAAATAACTTCACCAGTACTATTATCTATTTCTGGATCTGTTAAACTATTTATACTCAAGCTCGCAATGTTTTGTGTAGTATTTGTCAATGTTGAATTTACTGTCATAGCCGGATTTGTAGATGTTAAATATACTTCGTTGTTCGTTGCATCTACTTGTATGACTGTAAAACTACCACCATCATCAGTTGTAATAATATCATCTGCTGCGTAGTTTGAAGTTTGTCCTGAGGCTACACCAATTCTATAACATGCTGTTGCTGTGTTTGTTGTATATGTAGCTCCGAGTGCTGTTTTAATATTTTTAATTAACGAGATCTGTCTGAAATCGTTTCCTAATATTAAATCTTTATTTGCGTTATCTGAAAATGAAACTGTAACACCTAGGTTATGTGCAAATAATTCTCTAGGTGAGTTTGAACCATGTCCACCTTGTGGTGATACAATAGCTCTAGCTGATGCCCCTGTTCCAGGAGCTGATGTATTTGTAATATTAATTGTAGCATATGAATAACCAGAACCAGGGTTTGTTACTCTTATTCCTGTTAAAGCTCCTGTTGCTGCATTAACATAAGCACTTGCTTCTGCTCCTGTGCCATCGCCTTCTACATTTATTTGTACATCATTTTCTGCGTAATCTTGTCCGGCGGTTGTAATAATAACTCTATCTAATGTTCCGTTAACTGCTGCGCCTTCTACAGCACTTTGTAATGTTGGTAATGAATCTGCATCTCCCAAATTAATTGTGCCTGTTGCTCCTGAACCTCCACCACCTGTGAAAGTTACAAATGCAAAACTATAACCAGATCCAGATGCGCTAATTGTAACACCCGTTACTGCACCGCCTGATATAGTTGCTGTTCCTGCTGCTGTGCCGTCTCCATCTCCTGCAATAACTACTGTAGGAGCACTTGTATAACCAGTACCTCCTGCTGTAATAGATATACTGTCAATTTCTCCTGTAACATCATGTGTAGGATTTCCTGTTAACTTTCTAACAGGTATATAGTCGGCATCTAAAAATTTGTTTTGGTCTGAGGCTGATAACTGAAACATAAATTTCCAATTATAACCGTCTGATAATTCAAATACGGATGTTCCTGTACTTGAAGGTTCTACTGTACTTGCTGCATTACTATTATTACTAATACATTTATATACTTTAAAGTCAGTAGTCATTATAAAAAATTTGGCATCAGCTAAATTGGAAGCACCAGAATTTGATTGATTAGTTGATGAGTATGCGTCATCATATTCATCATAAACGGTGCCCGATGTCCAATTTTCTCGTCTTGCTAATAAGCAGACATCTGCTGAGTCAATTCTTTGGGTAAACATCATGCTACGCCTAAAGGTAGATATGTAGGAGTCATTATCAATAGGAACTTCTGGAGCGGTATCATCGCTCCAGGGTTCTGTTCTTCCTACGGCAAAGTGAAAATAATCATTGTTATTTTTAATGTCCCTATGAAAGGACCTTGCCAATTCTACTCTACCTAGTCTGCGTAGTACTAGTGCCATTTATATCCCTTAAGAAATAGTTACTGTCCAAGTAATCGTCATTGAATCTGAAGCAGCTTTGTTAACGACAGAAAATACTGTTCTACAAAGTAAAGTTCCACCTGAAGATGCATTTAAAATACCTGCTTCTGTGATAGCGCCTGTTCCTGTTCCTGCTGCAAAAGATGCAACATAGGCTACTGCGTTACTTGTAACTGTTGTAGATGTTAGTGATACACGAGCTGCTTCTGTTCCAAGTGCTGTATCACTTGCAGCTGCTGCTGTGTTTCCTGTTCCAATGCCCATATGAGACATTGCTGTAGCTGTAGCATCTTTCATTCTTGATGCAATAAAAGCAAGTCCTGTATCAACTACGAGGTTTTTTACCTCTCTAGTTTCTTTTACATTACCGTGCTTATCTTTGATTTCAACTGTAAGCTTACCTGTAGCTTTTGTTTCGTCATTTTTAAACATTTTAATCTCCTAAAATTATGTTTATTATGTAAAGTTCCAACCGGTACCTACATAGTCCTCTGCTAGGTATGTAGGGTCAACATAATCGTGTATTGATCCTATACCTGTGTCTGTAGCGCTTGCACTATCAACCACTGCTGGTTTTGTTAATGCGTTTGCTAAGGATTCTGCGACACTCTGTGTTTCTGTTATTCCTTTACTTGTATTTATACTATCTATCGCTTCCGATCCTGTTAAAGATTCAGAAACTGGTTTATTGATTTCCAATGTATTAGATTCACTTACTGATATTGTTTCAGTAAGATTTCTAAAGTAAGTCAATACAAATGAGTCTGATACTGTAGCGCTATGAGAATAATTCCAAATAGTGCCTATGCTCAATACATCACTTACTGTTGGTCCATCTGTTAGAGTTCTAATAAATGTAACCTCTGGTGCAATACTGTCAGATGTAGTAACAGAGTCTGAAGATATTTTATTAAAGTCAATATATCTCGCTTCTTCACCAATGTTATAGTTGTCTGCTGTATTGCCATCTGTGTCATCGTCCCAATAGCCTGTTAATACATAAGGCGATGAACCTTGGTCTGCTGCTGATACACTTTCTGTTTTACCTGCCGGTATAAAGTTTTTAGCAATGGACTCTGATGTTGTCGCTGTATCTGTAGATACTCTTGTTGTAGTAAATGCCATCTGTTCTGATGTTGTAGCTTCGTCTGTTGATTTAAATATGTAGTATATTGTACCTGTTGTTTGTACACTAAACTGCGTATTAAATACGACTTCACTCTTAATAATTAAATCTCCAAACACTTCCATACCTGATGGATGGACAGCATCTCTAATAGGTCTGTCCCAGGTTGTTTGTGCAATACCTGATTTAATTACATACGAATATTGTTGGTATCTTTTGTTGTCTTGTAAAACATTAACATCTGATAATTTGCCTTGGTCGTTTTTCCATTTACCTTCATATTCAAAAAGGTAACCAGTTGTTAATGTTATTGTTGCTATCTCACCTTTGGGTGAAACAATATTAATGTCTGCTGTGTCTTTTAAGAATGTAGAACCAGGATTAATAACTGTAAATGCTGACGGTAAACCAGCACTTGTTACTGCTGTTATTCTAATAAAGGCATCGTTTGAACCACCTATAAATGTGTAGTCCTCTCCAAAGTATCCACTAATAGCGTAAGCCTTACCGTCATCTCCCTGCTCATTAATAGCGTAAATTTGTCCTATCTTAAATCCTGCATCTGCTTCTGAGCCTGCATAAGATTTAAATGTTACACCTGTTAATACTCTAACAATGTAACCATATATGTCAATTTCTGAATTGGCTGCTCCGTCATCAACAACATAAGATCTTATTGTATCAGTACTTTCTTCTACTGTAGGTGCTGTTGTATAATCACTTCCTGCTGAATCAACTACTATACTTGTTACCACTCCATTAGATACTAAGGCATGGGCTGTAGCTCCTGTGCCTCCTCCAGATTTAATTGTAATAGGTGGAGCAGCGTTATATCCTGTACCGCCTGTATTAACTGTTATACTTGAAACTGTGTTCCAACCTGTTGCTGTAGCAGCTGCTCCTGAACCGCCACCACCACTAAAAGTCATTGTTGGTGCACTTGTATATCCTGTTCCACCATTTGTTATTGTAAGCTCTGTAACTGCTCCTCCAGATATATTTGCTGTAGCAGCTGCTCCTGAACCGCCACCACCTGAGAAAGCTACTGTTGGTGCACTTGTATATCCTGTTCCTGCTGCTGTTATTGTTGCACCTGTTAGAACATTTATATTTGCTGTAGCTGTAAGTCCTGCTCCAGGACCATGAACAGTTGTTACACCTGCATCGTCGAATGATAAGATCAACTCAAATCTTTGTAAGGTTAATCCATTTGTTTGATAAGTATTTTTCTCTACTCTTCTAACACTTGCATTAGTAGTTTTTGTGATTGTAACTGTACCAGTAGTTTCTTTATATCTGATATCAATCTTTTTACCTTCAAGTGAAAGTGGTTCTAAACTACCACCACCATGTTCTGCTTCTTGAATTTTAATTGCTGTTTCTACATTGTAGATACCATCTGAAGGTTTAAGTACATATTGATATGGGTATGATACTTCAACATTTTCACCAAATAATACTCTAAAAAATGTTTCAATAGATCTTCTACTACCTTTAGCTTCGTAAAAGTCTTTGGCATGTTTGTAAAAGAATGATCTATCTAATTTTAAGGACTTAGGAAAATCAGATACTAATGCTCCTCTCCATTTATCTAAAAATGCCTCTGAGGATAAATCAACATCTGATTTGTAATTTCTAACATCTTTGTATTGAGTATCCATAAAGGAATAATATTTTTCCAGGAATGTAACGAACATAGGATGTTCTGTTTTCATAAACTCTGGAACTTGCTCTTGAATTAAATAAGAACTATTTGTTGTCTCAATACTTGAATTGCCTTGAGCTGCGTCAAGAACTGCTGATAATACTGCATCTGTTGTAATTGTGTCTAATGAGTTAGGCGTTATTGTAATGGTTGGTGTATCTGTATATCCTGTCCCAGGATTTGTAACTGTAACACCTGTTATAACACCACTGAATACAGTTGCCGTAGCTGTTGCTCCTGTACCTCCACCACCTGTAATAGTAATTGTCGGAACATTATTATAACCTGCTCCGGCATTTGCTATTGTTATAGACGAGACATATCTATAAAATGATGGAATATAATTTGCCATTTATACTTCTTCTACTTCTTTGTTAGCTGTAATAGTTAAACCAGATCCTGAATTAATAGTAGCGTTAATAACGCTATCGTCTAATATTAATACTGTATTTCTTGAGGGTTTAGCCACTACTGCTGCTGTTGATGTATCTGATGTTCTTACCAATGCTTGTGTTGTAATATCTTTAACAGATTTATGTACACCAGCATTAATTCTTAAATGTGTTTCTGTACTGTATAAACTATCAACAACAATTGATGGTAATTCAACAGTTCCAGAATCGTAATCAATTGTTCCTACTGCTCCTACTACTTGTCCGTCTGATGTAATAGCATTTACAACACCTGTGCCACTATATAATGGTGCTTCTACTGTTGATGCTGGAACATCTGCTAAGGAAACTTTATATGTTACTCCTGATATCGTTACATTAAAATATGTACTTGATATTTCTTTAGGTTGTAGTTTTTGATTAAATTTAACTGTATAATTATGTTCTAATTTTAATGTGGGTTTAACTCTTTTTTGTACGCCTATTTGTATATTTGTAGAAATAATAGAGTCTGTTGAACTGTTTATTAAATCGTGTAGTCTAGAATAATAAAAACTTTTATTTAATTTGTTAAGTTTTGTTGTAAAGTATTCGTTAACTGATGTTTGTATTGCAGTTTCTATTTGTCCTTTTGTTAGTGTTGTTTCTTTAGGATCGTATGTGCTATCAATATCTAATGTTAGATATGTATATTCAGGATCTACGAAAACAGGCCTGATTGCAACAGGTGTTTTAGGATCAATAACAGAATTAGTAATATTATCTCTATCTTGTTCTGTTATAATCTGTCCTGCTACAGGATTTAATGAAATAAATACTCTACCAAACATTGGAGGATCGTTTTTCTCTCCGCCCCAAACTGAAACAGATTGTATGTTCGGATTACTTGCTAATATTAGAGCTTTATAATCTCCTTCTGTAACTGCTCTATCTCTTGTTGCGTTGTAACGGGGCGCGTTAAATCTAATCTCATCTATTGTTTCTTGTGTTGCACCACCTGATGCTGGACTTGATGTTGTAACTGCTATTGATTCTCCTGATGCTGAAATTGTATTTGAACACCCAAATGTTTTACAACCATTAGGACCAGTACCTGATGAAGATATATAATCTACATTTAATATGTTACCTGTGTCTAATTTTTGTCCTAATACTCCGTCTCCAAATCTTAATTGGAACAAACCATCTATGCCTTCTTCTATCCAAAATGTTTTTGTATCTGCCTTAATATCTAACATTGTAGTAGATACAGGCCAAGTTGTTACAGATAAATCTGAAAGTGATGTTTGTACTTGTGCTCTTATAGTTGTTGTATCCACTGATGCGTTAGGAATAATATAAGGACCGTCTGTATTGGCTGCTGCAATAGTAAATGCGTTTGTTACTCTTCTACCTTCTTTAACAATAACATCTTTAAATACAAATTTTGTAACACCATCTATTACTTGGGCAGATGTTACAGAGTCATTTAATGGATAAAAACTATATGTTGAACCATCTTTTGTAGATGATAAAACTATATTTCTAGATAATGATAGTGTTGTATTAGTAAATGTTGAAGGTGGTGTAACTGTAATGTCTACAGTTGCTGATGAACCTAAGTTAGATCTAGGTGTATAACCTATACTCTTTGCAATAGATACTACTGATTCTCTTTTAATAGCTGTATCAATAAAGTTTTCATTTGCTAACATGTGAGCCAACATTCCATTGTAATGCGTGTTGTATGCTAATAAGTCTATTAAAACTGCCAGTGCAGATCCTTCAAAGTTATAGTCTTCAAACTCTGTCTGAGACTGTAAATATGTTTTTAAGTTTGCTTTGATATTATCAAAGTCTAATTCTGATACATTTAATTGTGCCATCTATCTAAGCCTCTCCAATTGTAATTCTAGTTCTTGAGGCTCGTTTAATCCTATTACCTCAAAGTATATTTTTACTTTATACTCATTTTTATCATAGAGTGGTTCAACTAGTACATTATCTATCTTAACTCTTTTTTCGTAATTATCAAATAAAGTTTCTAAATTTCTTGCCATGCTACCTGCTGTAAACGGAGTCATTTGTTCAAATAACTGTTGAAATAGATCTGAACTTAACTCTGGATGAAATGGTCTTTCATGCATCTGTGTCATAACCAGCGTTCTCATAGACTGCTTAACTGCATTAGCGTCTATCTTTTTATTTAAGTCGCCTGTTATCGCATTTTTACCAAAACTTAAATCAAAGTCTTTGTAAAGTCTTGCTTTGTTTTGTCTTAGGATAGCCATATTAGTATTTATACTTAAAAGTCAAAAGTTGGCAATTCAATATTAAGAAAATCGTCTGTTGCCTTCTTATTTACTTTACTAGTTTCAATGTATGCGTCGATTGATTTAGGAAACTCAGGTATTGCTCCTCCCCTAATTATCGCTACAGGGTCTATGTCTGGAATAGATGTAGGAGTTGCCTTAACTTCTACCTTAACACCTTGTTTTTGAATATTAGGAACTAACTTACATAAATTATCTAAATCCATAGCTCCTGTTCTTAACAAGTCTGCTAGGTTTTCAATATCCACATCAACACCAGAATATTTGTCTTTCATATAATCTAACTGGTCTTTTAATTGTGGTAATGCTAAAGCTCCTAAGGCAATTAAAGCTGCAACTTCTTTCATTTCATCTTGCAAGGATTTAGCACTATTAGGCAAGGTTGGAAAATTAATACTAGGTATGGCAGCGCTTAATTTATCCATTAAGCCTTGTGCTGCCGACTCAGCATTTTCCTTTAAATTAGCAAGTTCGTCCATACCTGGTATGTCCATTATTGCTGCGTCTATTTTGGCATTTAAAGCATCTACAGTCTCTGCTGCTGCCTTCATTGCTTCACTTGGTCCGCAACTCATTTTGTCCTCCTATTAATCTGGGGCTGAGGTTGTTCCTGCCGAACTACCTCCGCTTATTGTATGTGTATGGCCAAAGCCTGACTTACCATTAGATAAATGATCTACGGTTGCCGTGCTTGTTCCTGTTATATCTACATCTTGTTTGATGTCTGTGTTGTCTGCTTCTAATGTTTGTTGATTTGTAGATTTTAATAATTGTGTATCACTAGTTTCAAGTTCCATTTTTTCTTTAGATTTAAAGTGTCCTTCACCACCTGTTAACATTAACATGTTACTACCAGATGCGTTTCTTAAAACACCACCAACTTGTTGTACTCTATTTCTTGATACCGTTGTATTATGTCCTGCACTATATATTTCTGTAACTTGTTTTGTTACTGATTCTTTTAAAGAACCTGTTACAGTTATTCCTTGATTGCCTACTATTGTTTGTGCGTCATTTAGACTTACACGAGCTGATCTCTCACCGCCAATCAAATCATTAACATCAGTACTAACTTTTCTTATGTCATTTCCTGTTATTGCTGTATGCCTGGAACCATGTATTGTAACATAATGATCTCCTTCTATTTCTTCATACTTATCTCCTTGAACAAGTATTTTAGAGTCGCCCATAATTGTAACATTACAAGAACCTTTAATAACTACATTTTTATCCTCTGCAATAATTTCATAATCAGAGCCTTTTATTTTGTTTATTCTTGTTCCGTCTGCTTGTACTTCTTCAAAGTTTCCTATAGGATGATAGAAAGCATATCTTTCATTGCTTGGTGTATTGTCTATTTCTTGTACAAAACCACTTTCTGTTTCTCTAACCTGATTGAAAGGATACATAGATGTATATGTTCCAGGCTCTGTTGGAATTCCTGTTCCACCACTTTTCATATCTGCAAGTGCGTCCCAATACTTTGGTGTAAACTCTTCCATTTCAAATGTTTTGTATGGGCCTTTAGCTCTGGCATAAGGCTCTTCCCATTGTTTACCTTCGTAATCCTTGTCTTCTACTGGATCTATTTGTCCTGTCATATCAGGAGCTTTAGCTGTTCTTATTTCTGTAACTCTTTCTTCTCTCTTTGTAAGTAAAGAGTAATGTGTTTCTGCTTTTTCATCTCTTGCAAGTCTTGGTAAGTCGGGTTCGCCTACTCCACCAAAACCTTTTGGTGCCTCTTCATCAAAACCGCCTCTAGGATATGTTTTAGTAGGATCGTTGAAACCATCTTCACTTGGCAATTCTTCATTTTTAGGTTGAGGCATTCCTGCCAGTGAACCTATTATAACAGGCATTTGTCCTTCGTCACCGTCAGCAAAGAATCCTATAACAGTTGATCCTGGTAACAAGTTAGGTGTTTCCATAATGCCTGATGTGGATGCGTTTGTAGGAGAGTTAATAACAGTAGCATAAGGAAGATCTTTTGTAGGTAATGTTTCTTTATTACCTGTATGGTAACCCATTATTCTAACTTTGTATCTACCTGTCTGTGTAATGTCTGCTCTAGACTCAATAACTCCTACCCACCATATCCAATCGGGTATATTTAATTTACCATAATTTTTATTATTTGATGTCATCATTCACTCCGTCGTCTGGGTCTCCAATACTTTCTGCAAGTCCATTTTTAACAATTTCCATTAACATAACATAACCAACAGGGTCTACTTTGTGTCGTATAGCTGTAATTAAATAAGATCCTGTAAGTATAGGTTCTACAATGTCATCATAAGTTGCATCTGAAGGTTTGTCTACAGGTTTAGGATATACCATTTTTATTAATTTTCCTACTTCAATATCTGTTCTACCTGGAACTGTTATTTCAAATGTGTAATCTTTAAATGAATTAAAATAGTTTGCTCTAAATAAACTATTACTTACAACGGCATCATTGGCTGCTTTTAATTTACCTCCAGGAATACCCATTGGTACAGCACCATATGCAAAACTATTTAATAATTTAATTCCCATTTGTGAGTAAGGACTTCTTGGAGTTCCTGAGGGTATTGGTATACCATCGTCTGTATGAACAAAATTTCCAAAGTCATCTCTTACATCTATATATTTTTCTGTTCTTTCTTTTGTAAACATATCGTACGCTCTTATAGACTGAGCATAATAACCACTATCTACTCCGTCTAGTGTATCAATAGTTCTAGGTATTTTAATATCTTCTATCTGACAATGTTTCTTTCCTAGGTTAACACCTACAAAAGTTTCTCCACCTCCCCTATGAGGTACTTCAAGTCCTGGTTGGGAATAAACATATTCCTCAAATAAAGATTCTTTTTGTGCTGCTATTAACTTTTGTATAGAAGTAAAATAAAAAGATTTATTACTTTCATAAAATACAAAGTCTGAACCTATGTGTTCATTGCCTTGTGCGTATTTTGAAATATATTGTAAATTTTGAGAGGGTGTCCAATAGTTAGATATATAATTTACATTAGAAGCATGTGGTGTATCACCAATAACTAAAGTAGCAAGTTCTTTTGCTTCTACAGGTCTACGATATTCTTGCATATAATCTGTATAAATTTGATTAACAAGATCTGCTGTATTGCCTGAGAATCTTTTAGATATTGGAGCAGATGCGTCTGTTAATCCTTCAATAGACATAAAGCCTAGTTCATATGTTTGTTCTCTATCTGTGTTTAATGATCTGTTATTAATAGAATAAATTTGAAAAGATTTATCAATAACATTACCTGGTTCGTCTTCGTATGTAGCGGTTCTAAGTTTCATTGTAATAAGCTCTCCTGCACCTATAGGTGAAGAGCCTATCAAATTAATAGCATCTTTAATTAATATTGATCCATGTATGTGAGGGTTCCAAACATCTTCATATAGATTAAGTTCAATATACATGTTTGTAATATCGATATCTTCTAATGTTTGTGTAGTTAGAAACAGCTCATCTACAATAAGTTGTCCGGGCTGTTGTAAATTTTCTTCTGACTTAATGTCTGCCATGATATGTTACTTCACCAATTTCTTATATTGTGCTACTATATCCTTTAAAAATATTTTATCTAAGACAAATATTTGTCTTTTCTTTTCGTTTAAATCATCTTCATATTCTGTATTTGTAACAGGTTCTATTTCTGCATTAGATAATCTTGTTGCATCCCAATCTACAATAATAGATTTATTATCAGTTTCTACATAATGATGTACATCTGTAGAATTTGCTGAACCATACTTATCTTTAATATAGTTATTTAAATCTCTTTGTCCTCTAGGCCACTCTTCTCCAACATTAACGATATTATTAGATAACAATACAATCCAATGATACTTTGTAGAACCATAATAATCATATGCAACTTTCTCAGGAGTCTCTCCGTCGTTAACATACATTGCAACAAGGTTTAATTTGTTTCTAAAAAACTTATCTACATGTACTCTTCTAAAAATATCAGGTACAATTATTTGTCTTTGTTTTTTATTACCATCCTTCCAAGGATAAATCATTTTAGGTAAAGCTCTGAAATACATTATAGTCCTGCCTCAATACGATCTTTTGTTAGTGCTTCTAGTTCTACAAATTGTAATTCCATAGTAATTTCTGTTGCGGCACCACCTGAATCTCTGAATGTATTAAACCCTCCGTCGGCACCATATACTATTTTACAATTTTTTAATGCACATGATGAAATTGCTGGTAAGTGCTCATTTTTCTGCATCTTACCATCTACTAAAGTTTCAAACACAAGACTAAACTCTGCTGGATAAATTAAAAATAAATCTCCAGGTGCTTTAGCTGGGTGCATGTGTAATCTAAACTTTCTAATTAATTCTTCTACTTGATTTTGTTCTGTTTTATTTCTAGGAGAGAATGTATAACTAAATGAGAACTGCCTAAATCCCATTGATTTAAATAATTGTTCCTTGTATGGATTGTTAACTTTCTTACTTGAAGCCTCTAGTACTGCCCCTAAATCCATCTGTGCTCCTAGAGCTTGTGGCAATGCTGCTGCTGTTGAAACTAATCCTCTGGCTACAAATTCTCCTGTGCCTGATAAGTCTGTTAAACTTTTATTTCCTGCTCCTAAATATGCTCCTGCAACACCTGTATCTACTTCGTCCCAATTAGCTGCGTATGCCGCTATAAAAGATTGAGGAACATAAAGAGCAATGTCGTCTATAAGTCTTATAGTTTCTGATTCCGTTGCCATTTGTGAGGCTGCGGCACCTGCTACTACTGCTGTTCCACCTGTTATAAGAGACTTACCCAACATAGTGGCACCCTCACCTGTTAATGCTTTTGTACCACCTGCTACCATACCTAGTGTTGCTGATAGTGCTGCACCACTTGTTAATGCTCTTGTATATTGATCTTCTTTTGCTCTATTTTGATCTGTGTAATCTTTAGATAAAGCATTTTGTGCTTTCGTATGTTCTTCTCCGCCTGCCTCTTTCTGTGCTGCTGCTGGTGCATATGTAGATCTTTCGTTAATATAGAATCTAATAGCATTAGGCATTGAGTCTGTGCCAAGTTCTTGCGGGTAATATGTTGTTGCCATTTATTCGCCTCTATAAATACTAGGTATTATAGTGTTATTTATATGGTTTACGCGAAAGAAATATACAAAGGAAAGTTTATTCCTAAAAATCCGGCTAAGTATTTAGGAGATTTTAACTCTATTACTTATAGATCTTCCTACGAATTGAAGTTTATGAACTGGTGTGATAAGAATAGTTCAATACAAGGTTGGGTTTCAGAAGAGATTGCTATCCCTTATCGTAGTCCAATGGACAATAAGGTACACAGATACTTCGTAGATTTTTATATAGAGGTTAAAGAACAAGACGGAGTTAAGAAATATTTAATAGAAGTAAAACCAGAAAGGTTTACAAAACCCCCTAAGCCAGGTAAAAGAAAGACAAGAAAATACTTACAAGAGATAGCACAATACGGTGTTAATGAGGCGAAGTGGAAATCTGCAATAGATTTTTGTAAATCTCAGGGTATGGAATTTAAGATAGTAACTGAAAAAGAATTGGGTATCTAGTATAAATACTAATATGAACACGCCCATGCAAGACATAAGAGATGCTGCTAATAAGCAGGAAAGATCACATCAGTGGTATGTCAGTGCTATAAGAAAGTATGCAAGAACTATTAATACATTTCAAGAGGCAAGAGAGTCTGATTTAGGCAAAGTAGCTAGACGGTTAGAAGTAGGTAAAATGTATATGTTTAGTTACGATCCTAAAGGAAAAGCAGACTTACCTTATTATGATACTGTTCCTCTTGTAGTAATTGCAGAACCTACAGCACAAGGTTTTAGTGGAATTAATTTTCATTATTTACCTGTACAAGCTAGAGCAGAACTTTTAGATAGATTAACAAGAGCTAGAATGCCGTGGGATAGAGATATGGATCAACAAGAAGCTACATTAAAAAGTAGCTGGGCGATGATTAAAAATTTTAGTAGGTTTCCAGAAGTTAGAGGTAGTGTTAAAAAATATTTAACAGGCCATATAACAGGACAAATGATTGAAGTAAATTATAAACATTGGAACACCGCAGTATATTTACCCGTACAAAACTTTGTTGGGGCTTCGGAAAGAACAGTATATAAAAATACTTTGGCAAGACCAGAGAAAAGAAAAAGAGGAAGCGTAAATGGCAGATAAGGCAATAGGAAGTTTATTTCAGTTTAGACAGGAATTAAAGAAAAGACCGTTACAGCGTTCAGAGAGATTTGAAGTTAGTATGACAATACCTGAAAAAGTTATGGAAGGGCAAGCAATAGATAGAGAAATTGCTAGGGATATAGAATTGTTTTGTGAGGAAGTTCAAATTCCAGGTATGGCTGTAGAAAATAAAGAAATTAATTTAGGTCCATGGAAGTTTTATAGAAATACTAATGTAGGTTTCTTAGGACAAGAAATAAACATGACATTTTTAACTGATGAAAATTGGGGACTTAGATCTGTTTTTGAGTCTTGGATTGCCGCTTGTGTAGATACTACAGGAAAACAAGTTGCATATTTAGATGACATATCTGCAGAGATACAAATTAAAGCAATTTCATTAGGAAATAAAGCTAATGAAGCGGCTGTAAGATCCGGTGCTGCAGGTCCGTTAGACCAAGAACTTGTTAATAAGCAATGGACACTGCATGAATGTACACCAAAGGTTTTGAACTTACAGCCCTTATCAATGGGAACCACTAGTGTGGTAAGGACTACACTTATTATATCTTCAGCATATTGGGAGTCAACGGATGTTGTTGGTGCTCCTGGTATAGATGTAAGATTAGGAAAAGAAAGTCCATATGGATAATATATTATAGGAGAAAATTATGTTACCAAGATTAGATACGCCAATGTATGAAACACTTCTCCCATCAACAGGAGAGACTATTAAATATAGACCTTTTCTAGTGAAGGAAGAAAAGATTCTAATGTTGGCTAGTGAAGAAGGTGATTACAAAGGCATGGTAAATGCTTGTCACCAAATTGTTTCTAATTGTACAATGGGAGCTATGCCTGAAGACATGACAATGTTTGATATGCAAGATCTATTTGTAAGAATTAGAGAAAAGTCAGTAGGTGAAACACAAGAGTTTACCTTAGTATGTGGTGAATGTGAAAAGTCAATCACATATGATTTAGAGCTTGAAAATTTAAGAGCAAAAGGTTTGGATAACTTACCTGATACAAATATTAAAATTGGAGATAATTTTATTGTTCGTATGAAATATCCATCTGCTTTAGATGTAGCAGATTTAGAGGGCATGACAGATATTGATGTCGTTGCTAAATGTATAGTTTCTATTGTAACTGAAGAAGAAGAAACTTTTATAAAAGATGTAAGTGAAGAAGAACTTACAGACTTTATGGGTGATCTTCCAGTTAGTGCATTAGAACAGATGAGGGAGTTTTTTCAAACTATGCCGTATGTAGAGCATAAAGTTGAATATACTTGTCCCCATTGCGAGACAGACCAGACGATTAGTATCAACGGATACGAACATTTTTTCGCCTAGTCCTTTCTCAGGAGCGTCTTGGGAATTTTTACAAGACGAACTTTTTGTTAATGCAAGAGCACCAATATAGTCTGACAGAACTTGAAAACATGGTGCCTTGGGAAAGGGAAGTATATGTCAACATGCTTATACAACATTTGCAGCAGAAGGCTGAAAAAGCTAAGGAAAGAAAAGAAGCTAACAAATGGAAATAAAAAATGGCCAGCGATAAAGAACTAAGAGAGTTAATTAAGGAAATCAAAGAATCTAATTCTAAGAATCCTTCGAACGATTTAGCTGATTCAAAAGACCTTCAGGAGCTATCAAAAGCCCTACATGAACGGCACGACCAAGTAGAAAACAATACAAAAGATTTAAAAGATGACGCTGAGAAGAATAAAACCTTTAACAAGATCCAAATTGCCAAAGAAGCTTTTGACTTTGCAAGAGGAAGAGATGACAGCGCCAAAGTTCTTGATAGTATAAAAAAGCAGGACAAAGGACTGGAGCGCCAGAAAAAACATAAC
>Ga0315330_10000072_pt1 | contig 50158 bp, 27 predicted proteins | sample M140m34915metaG_FD_203453 | JGI IMG/M metagenome (GOLD analysis project Ga0315330, IMG submission 203453) | Ammonia-oxidizing marine archaeal communities from Monterey Bay, California, United States - M1 40m 34915 | ecosystem: Environmental > Aquatic > Marine > Intertidal zone | place: USA...
CGGGGTAGTAGTAACAACTGGCTCCGGGGTAGTAGTAACAACTGGCTCCGGGGTAGTAGTAACAACTGGCTCCGGGGTAGTAGTAACAACTGGCTCCGGGGTAGTAATAACAACTGGCTCCGGGGTAGTAGTAACAACTGGCTCCGGGGTAGTAGTAACAACTGGCTCCGGGGTAGTAGTAACAACTGGCTCGTTACCTCTTAAGAAAGTACTCCAATCTTCGTAATAAATCCCCCGCGTGCAACTTTCAGCACTGGGATTCGATACCTTGATTAAATCACTGGAACTCACATCAAAATACATACAAGTCTGAGATGGTAAAAAGTAAATGACATTCCAAGGAATTAAGGTTCCCGATGAAAGATAGTAGTTTCCTACGTAATATTGAACGTTTTCATAACAGCTTTGAGCGCTTGAAGCAACGTTCGCATGAGCACCTCCAATGAAACAAGCACCTTCCACGACAGTAAACGGTAGAGCGGGGGGTGTAGTCACAACTGGCTCCGGGGTAGTAGTCACAACTGGCTCCGGGGTAGTAGTCACAACTGGCTCCGGGGTAGTAGTCACAACTGGCTCCGGGGTAGTAGTCACAACTGGCTCCGGGGTAGTAGTCACAACTGGCTCTGGGGTTGTAGTCACAACTGGCTCCGGGGTAGTAGTCACAACTGGCTCCGGGGTAGTAGTCACAACTGGCTCTGGGGTTGTAGTCACAACTGGCTCTGGGGTTGTAGTCACAACTGGCTCTGGGGTTGTAGTCACAACTGGCTCTGGGGTTGTAGTCACAACTGGCTCTGCGGTCACGCTGTTCCAAATTTGCTCTATAGCCGCAAAGTCGTTATGTTGATATGTATTTAATAATTGAGATCCTTCAACATTAACCCCACCAATACATGTGTACATATATTCCAATTCTTCAAGGTATTTATCAGACATTTGAGGATTTGCATAAAAACACCGTGAACGACCTCCACTTACATATTGCCATGCAAATGTTTTTGGATGAAAATTTTTGCGACCATACCCTTGGAACTGAATAGCGTATAAACATTCTCGTGGGGTTTTGAAATCACTAAAAGCGATTTTAGGGTAAGCACTAGATACCATCGGTTGAACACTAGTTAAACCATTTGAACCATATTGCCAAACCATTGGATCATATATTTCATAGGTGGGTTCGTGTTTGATTTCTATAAAATCATTGGCTTTATGACAAGCTATTTGCTTGTAAGTATAATGTTCCCATCTTGGATAATTGTCACAACAAATACAACATGCCTGTTTGGCCGAAATGCCATCTACAATAGACTGTGGGGCAGAGTAACAATAACCGTCGCCGCCCCAAGCTGCACTCATAGATGAACCATCAGTAAGTTTCTGATGCACGACAGAAGCGGAATATGCTCCATAACAGACATCTTTCTCTTTATCAAACCAATTGTTGTTGGTAATGCAGTTTCCAATTCCACTTGCACACACATCGTGAAAAGTATATGGGTCATATTTTAAAAGTGCAAAATTTAATTTTTGCCTTATTTGCCAATACCCACCAATTTCTCCGCATTGCTGTGATGTCGTCACATCGAAATAGGTGCGTTCATTGTATGGAAAATACCATTGTATATAATTAACAAAATTTGGAGCAGAACTTGATGATTGAAGTAGAATGTGTGTTGGTTCGTCGTTTACATTTCCAGCGATTTTTTGTTCTTTTAAATAATCACTTAATCTACGCCAAACAATTTCATGTCGGACATAATTTATGGTTACATCATCAAATATACAAACTCCATCTTGGTTTACAAAAGTCCAGCCCCAATTTTTTTGACATGTGAATTCATCTGCTGCAAAAAAATTCGGTTCACATTCGTGACAAGTACAGGTAGAGGCGGCTAAGTCACATTTGTAAACATATTCTTGATCACATGAAAATTCATTGCTTAAACAATCGCGATCATGAACGCAACTAAGTGTATGTATTTGTTGTAGGTGGCACAAAAACAAAATGATAATGAAGTATTTTTCCATCATTAAGAAAAAACATTCATTCGTTAATAATGATTTGAAAAAAAAACAAAGTACAATAAAAAACGATTTGTCAAAACACATATAAGTCGTAAGTTTGACACACAATCAGCAAATACTTTCGAATGAAATCGTTACACAATAAGAATCGAGATATACTGTGCAAATTAAGCAATGAGCCAGACGCGAATTGCAACATTACACTGGACAAGACATCGCTGTTTGAGGACGGGGGGCTGCCGACCATGTGGACATTTAAAAACAAAACTTACAATACGGCGACATTGCCATGTGGCCACACCTTCCACCCATCGGCAATCTCACTCAACTTCTTAGTGAACAATATGCGGTGTCCAGTGTGTAGGCAGGGCGTAGAGGACAAAATGAGGGTCACGTCTATTCCGACGAAAATAAGAGACGAGTTCAAAGATAGGATGGGTGTGATTGTGAAGCAGGAAGAGGCCGAGACGTTTCAGGATGACTTCAATTTAATGTTAGACAACATGTTAGAAAATGTAGTACAAGCACACCCCAACTTTTACAAGGATATCTGGATACACGTGAGGGTGAAAGGAAAAGACGACCGGGAAAGTACATTCTATAAAACACCAATATTCAGAATGTCCTTGCCTTGTATTAATCCGTTTCAAAGGTCATTCCACCGGGCATTACAGCGCGTGGCAAAGCTGCACAATCTGGCGATGAAGATATCGATCTTTTGGGAAACTGCGTATAACATTATTGAAATTGCATCCTCGGGCTTTATTGACTGTGAAACGTTTCACACGCGCGTGCAAAATAACCCACTGGAAGTTGTTAGTTTTTCTACGAATCAGGTTGCGGTTAAGCTAGAAAACAGTGCCAACCTCATTGTATCTGTTTTCCCGGTGGGCATTATTATCAGTGCTGCATTAAAAATATACACGATGATGTGTGAAGATGATGATTTTGAAAGCGATAGTGATGCAAGTGACGTGGGTAACGCGAATAATGTGAGTGGTGTGAGTAATGTAGGTAACGTTGGTAATTTTGAACAATAAACCCACACACTGAAAAAGAATACATATAAGCAGTGTGTCAGTTGAGCAATGGCCAATTCAATTTCCAGAACAGGCTTCGGACCATTTCAAGTAGTAAGCAACAAAGAATTTCACATGAAGTCATTTGCAAGTTCACAAAAACAAATACCAGATGCGTTTTTTGATGAAGTCGTGCAAAAGTCAACGCACATGGCGGATCTCTGGGAGCTCAGTGCCTCTTCGTCGCGTGACAACCTGGGTGTCAATATGATGGATAAAGCCTGTGGTGATTTGGTCAAGTGTGGCAGTGAATATGGGTTGATAACACACGACCAGGTTTTTTTGGAAGCGGATGCTGACAATTCCCAGCTATTTTGCCTCGCAAGCCTAAGTCACTCAGATATAGCAAATGTATTGCAATGGAGTGGTGAAAAAAGTCAAGGGGCGAAAGGTGGTATGAATGACTTCAACGACCCATCCGTATTTAGACAGCCAAACGCGGTGTTCAGTATTTCATACAAAAAGGAAAACGTCCTGTATAATTTTTTTTTTTGTTATGTGAACGATTCCACAGAACAGACAATGACCGACAAAATGTTTCATGGGAGAAACTTATGGCAACAAGTCGATGCAATGCGACAGCTTAACACCGAAAAAATACCAGTGGTGACAATACGGGCCAATTTCTTTAACATGAAGCAGGTAGATGGCGCGTCAGACACTGATAAAATTAGCAATTTCTTGATGGATATGTACGTTCAGCACTTGTGGACACTTTTTATGACACTGAAAATGGTGCGCGATCGGCGTGGTGTTTTCCACACGGAGAGCAAAAACCTGTATGACGTACATGTATTTCTTGGTCAGTATACAATGAGATGTGGTACTCGTTTGCAGAAATTTACTGGTTCAACAAATGATTATCCAGACGCTATCACAATACAGAGAAGTCCCTTCTTTGCCAATAATGAGCCACATGTGGAACATTGTCAGTATGCAACACATTACGGCACTGTCAATGTATTGAAAGTGGAACGAATTGATGTGGAAGCACTCATCAGGACATTTTCAAATGAAGATTCGAAGATTGAAACATTCAAAAAAAATATTACCGGCGTTTGCTACTTGACAGATATAGTACAACTACTCGAAGAGCTACGCCCAACATTCATTGACTTTATCCTCAATTTGTCAGTGCAAATTCATGGTGAAACTTCCACACGAGAATACGCATTTCTGGGAGACACAAAACTGGACTGGAATAAAATTGTACTGTCAAGTAATTACGAAACTTTGCAAAATGAAAATGGCTTTATTGCATTTATCGAAATTTTTTCACTATTACTTGACAAGAGAATGAGAACCCTAGAACCTGACATCAAGTTTAGCGAGAATAAAGTCGAACCGATATCAAGGCTCATTCAAAAAATAAACTACGAATTAAAAAACAACAAGCTGATGTTTTCGGGACGCCAAAATCTAAACCCACCAGTGTATCCAACCACGGCCAAAAAAATGTCTTTAAAAACAAGACTATGTACAGCAGATTATGGAAAGGTTGCACTCGATCCTGGGTTTAAATCGTTTCTTGATAATTTTAACATTCCCTTCGCACAACATTTTTTCAGGTCAATTGCCTGCACGAATAAATTGGCATGTCAGGAATTAGCACAGCAAATGGAGACAAACAAAAAAATCGAGGAAAAGGTGAACAAACAACTTACCTCGTACCCACTAACAACACAGACGGAAATTCTTTATTTTATGAAACAGGTTCTGAAAAAGAATGAAATATTTATCAAGCCATCCAATTACAAAATTAGTGCCATCAATGAATTTTCAGCGTTTTTTGAAGCAGTCTTTTGGTGTTCAGATTTGACCCCGGGTCAGTTGTTGTACAAAAAAATTCGCGCCTTCGAACGGGATCTATTGTTGCAATATTTCGATAGTATTTACGACATTGGTGTTTATAGCAATATTATTGATAGTTGGTTGCGGGTTTGTGGTCAGAAACAATTATTAACGAAACCTGCTTATTTTCTGTGGAAGTGTATTTATGTATCACTTGCGACGAACCTATCTTCGGACGATTACACGAGCCTTATTGCTGATGAAATAAATGGACGTGCGTGTATAGAAAACGCAGTGGTACGACAGACGCAATACGAAAATCGATCTTTTGCACTCAATCTACCACACGATCTTCCACTGCAGATTGAATTCATACACGACGCTTGTAGAGATACCTGTGTGTTACAAGCGTTGGCTAATTTGTTAGCAGCAATTCAAGGTGGAGGGCATGGAGACGATTTCAATTCCGGACGGGACAGATATGGTACGCTCAAATTACTATGTTTGATTGGTTTTTTTCAAATTAATTTTGGATCAACAAATCAATTTGTGCAATTAATGAAAATTGAGCATTTCGGAAACGCCAATTTAAATATTGGAGAAGCATTGAATTTTGACAATCTGAAGGCATGGGTTGACAGTAAATTGACGCATGCACATACGTATGCAATTGTAATTAATCGAGATATTAGAAATACATATAACCCAGGTGGAGATAAGGCGGATGAATATGAATCATTATTTGGAAATCAAGAGATCATAGAAAATTTACATGAAAAATATACATATGTTACTAAAGATACCATATTGCATAATAGAAGTGCGGGATCCCTTCTGCCTGATGATGTGGCTGCACAATTGGAAATTTTTGTCAAATGTTGTATAGTAAAAATATTTTCCAGTGCTGACAGTTTTTTGTCCGATTACTTGAATCTTGCTAATTTCGAAGCCGATGAAGTAGAAAAAAGAATAACCAAACACATTTCATTAAAAAATGGTTTGAAAAAAGATACACAATCGTATATTGTTGATTTTTACATTCAAGCTTTTGGTCTTTTAAATGTGCATATTCAAAGTATAGAAAAAGATCGAACTAAACAAGCAGAGCTGAAACAGGGCAATTTAGTTGTAGAAGAAGTACGAACAAACAACCAGAGCAATGCAATATTTGCAGCGGTAAAAATTTTGCCACTGATAGAAGCCTGGCCAGCAGGAGATTTAATTTCATATGCTGTAGATGATGTGTCGAAAATTGCAGAAATTTGCGAACATTTAAACAGGAAAAGACAAATGAATACAGATGCTAGTGTCTTGTATAAAGATGAAAGTTATTTACTCAAATTACAAAAAGACTTTCGAAACAGAGACAAACTAACTCTTGATAATATTGATATTGTTCAATTTGACGTTAATTTAATTCAAAGGCTCGATGAATTGGATACTTTTATAATGTTAAAACATCTCGAGTACATGAGTTCTTTGACACACACAAATTTTAGCACTGGGCTTGATGTTCATGTACAAGAAGCAAAAAATGTCTGTTATGAAATTTCCCAAAAGTTACAATCCGCTGTACACACGCAAGTGCAAACAGAAGAAAGCATAGCACCCGTTCCAGAAAGCTCGCAACATTACGAACAGATGCTGTGGGAATTCATCAAGGAGTCTACACGAGACAAGTACGAAAAAATGACAAACTGTTATTTTTTACTTGCGGGGTGTGCGGGGTGTTTATACGAACAACCCCTTGACCCATCTGCAAAAAAGATACCACATCTGGATTATTTTGCAATGTTTTACTTTATTGACGTGGCGAAACTTTTTTGTGAGTGTTTTTTCAAATTTACTTCAAATGATTTAAATGGAAAAAAGCTGGTTCTGGCACGAGCCAGGCATGCAAAGGTAAAGTTTGACAGTAGAAATATGCTGCTGCCTCTTGTAAGACTACATGCTTACAAAAATACTAACAACAGTAAATTTCGAGAACTGCGTCATGAAGTCAAGAGAATACTTATGATTGCATTAAAATGGAAAACAATGCTGGTAAAATCGACACTAATATCCACAATCTCAGATGTTCTTTGGAACACACAAGAGACCAAAAGAGAGATGACAACCAGTGAATTAAAAAAAGAAGAACTAGTTGCGAATGAAGTATATAAATCAACAACATTAAAAACACCTGCCTATTTCCCATGGACATCATTTGATCAGAATTATTCCATGGATCATTTCAACAGACAAGTTAATGCGTTATTTCCATCGCCTATAAAGAATGAAAATATATACATCCAAAATGTGAAAAACGTATTTGACGCGAAGTTGTAAATATTTTGGCAGTTGCTAATATATAAGCATATTTTTTGAAATTTGACGTGATCGCCCTGACCGCGTCCCCCCCCCCCCCCCCCCCGCCACCAACAATGCCACCCGTAGCCCCAATGGTGGCTATGTTGATCGTGGGCATTTGCTGCACTGTGCAGTACCACGAGTTCGACCCGGATGAAAAATCCAATCTCTTGGGAGAGTTCGGATTCATCCTTTATGATTGGGTGATGCCGATCGCCACGATGTGGGCAATCGGCTACATCTCAGTCTGCGTCGGATGCACCTTCCCCGCGTTTTCGACCGCATTGAACGGCATTGGGGCTTTGTGCGGCAATCCCTACTGGGTGTTGTCCGTAGCCAACGCATACCAGAACTTGCCGGTCCTCCAGACCTTCAGTGGATTAGTTGTCAATGTCTTCTACCCGTCGATTAAAACGACTTTGAACGGCGTGATGACATTGTTCTTCCGATATTACCAAGGTCGCCATTACGTCTCGAAAACGAACGCAGTAGTTTATGTATCGATGGCGACGTTCGTCGTGTGTATGATTGCGATGTATGTGCAAGAATTCAATGAAAGCGTTTCACCGCTTTTTTACTGGGTCTCGCACACCGTCTGGGTGAGGTACAGCGAAACGGGAACACCGTTTTACAAGCTTGATTCCACACCATGCGACATCGTATACAGGAGTTTTGTTGTTGCCACTCTTATTTATGCGTTTCTATATGAGCGTACGTGTGTCGACGTGAATATTGAGGAGAAGATCGGCGATGGTAACGACGCCATTTACAACAAGCGTACAATTTGCGTCGCGGCTACTTTAAATGGAATTCTTCAATCCGTGGAAGCGGGAAATTCCATCTGGGTCGCGGGGTCCGGTGCCTTTAAACAACAGCCTGTCATAATCACGGATGGAGTTTATAAGACTTTTGTCGGTGCTACTTGGTATCAAAAGTTCTTGCAAAACTTTGCGAACTCGTTTTGGCACCATGTCAAAGAAGCGGCTTTTTCGTTTATGGTTCTCGCCATTTCCGAGGCGTCGTTTCGCATCTATGGGCTTCATGCAAACACGTTGTTTTTTCCATTTTGCCTCCTATTCACGACGAAGCGCGAGTGTAAGGCTATTTTGAAGTCTTTCTTACACGTCATGACTGGAACACCCGGACCGTCCAGCGTTTTTTTCAACTTTTATGAATCAGTTGGAAATAAACCGGCCAATACGTACTACGACCCGAACTACTACTTCGGTCTGCTTGCTCAGATACTTGTGATGTTCATCGCTTTCCTTGCTTTATTTGCCGTTCTTGGCATCTTTGTATCGACGATACCACTTGCATGGGAAAAGGCTACCACGTCTGAATTCTCGAAGGTCAACACTCAGCACCAGAAGAGCATTTATCTGCAAATGGCACGTTACGCGCATACTCCGGAACCTTACGAAAAGCTTGTCATGGCCGTGTGTCTCTATTTCATAATGTCGCACGCTCCCATTGTGCTGATTTACACTGTGGCTGTGAGTTTGAAGTGTGTTGCATGCGGCCAAAAGCACTTCGTAAACGCGCTGGATAAGAATGGAAAGTTCACACGTAAACTCGTCTGTCGGAACGACATGAACCTTAAGTTGCTTACACAACCCTTAACTTTTGAGATGGTTTCTGTAACGATGGAAATTCAAAACACCGGCGACGCAAACATCGACGAATTCCATTCAATGCTCGAATTGTTCAAGTGCATTCCAACGCTCTTTCGCCTCGTGTTCCGCCGTGGGAGGTATGGGAACAGGTCTAAAGAGTTGGAGTATTAGGGAGGAAGAGGATTAGGGAGGAAGAAGATTAGGGTTTAGGGATAGGGTGCCAACATAGTACGAGGTTCCATCGGGGTTCTGTATGGCATTCAAAAATACAAAAAATAAAAAAATGAAAAACGAATTGTTTGACTTTTTGTATATTAATTTACAACCTGAATCTCAATGCACCGCCCCAAGGATAAATTGTCCATTTTATTAACAGAAGTGACAAAAATCATGGGAGATATGGAAAAAACAATCCATAAAAAACAAATGCATGTTGGTTTGGTTTCGCGTATTCATACGTCCCTCAAGTCCGAAAAAGAAGCAAGGGCAGTAAAGAGTCCATTCGAGTGCATGGATGACTGCCGAGATGCATTAAATTTGCTGGATAAGAAAGGATGGTCCAGGTCCTTTCACCAGAGACAATTTCACGACGATTTTTTGAAGGCATGTACAAGGTGCTTTTGGAAATTACAACCTCCTGGTTCTTTTGCAAGAGACCACGTTTCCGTGTTGAAGAGAAATGGGTGGGACCATCTCGCTCAAGAAATCCTCATCAGCACGCCCCGTCGGTAAAAAAAACACACACCAATGTGGTCTTTTATTTTTGTTTCCATATACTAGGTGTTACACGCTGTTTGCATTTTGCTCTTCTGTGCGTGTTCTTTTCACTCTAGTTGTTTTGTTTTTGGCAAATGTTGGTGTCTGTGTATGGCAATTTGGACAAACGAATCTCAGATTTTCCAAGTCGTCATCTTCGTCACAATCGTGCTTTCCGTTAATGTGATCCACTTGTAATTTCAAAATAGCCCCATTCCAATACCAATTTTTTTTAAAATACCCGAAAATTCCTCTTTTGTAATTGGCACATTTGCATATTTTACAACTATATTCAACGCCTGATTTTAATAGCTTTCTTTTTAATGTCCTTCCATTTCTTCTCCTCTTTCTTAATTGTTGAACTGGTAACATACGCTCTGCAAATTCAACTTTCATTTGCATGTCGTTCATTTTTTCCTTTATTTTTCGCGTCAAAACGTTTCTATGTCTTTTTATTTCATGCTCATCAAACCCAAAATTGCGCATAACATCCATCATTGATTTGCTTGAATTCACAATTCTTGTGAAAAAATCTACGCTTATTTCTGACAACTTCAACAAAGCTTGTTTCAATTTTCCACTCATTTTGCTACTAGACATTTCTGGCTATCTTCTATCACATATGCATACAATTAATTTTTTTGAAAAAAAATCAAAACAGCTTTGGAAAGACCATTTCCGTTTCGATGTTTGCTGCTGCCCTTATTGTCAGCTGCCCTGGCATTGAAATATCAATCTATAGTACCTGTAAACGCATTTCTCAAAAGCTTCTTCGAGGCGTTCAAAAGTTTATCTATCTCATTTGCTCGGACGACTTATCTTCGAAATATTTGGCTGTTGTCAGGCAGGTAATATTGATTCATAATCTTTCCAAATCTCGCAAACTTTCTTACAAGGCACCCCAAAGTTCAAATCTAATTTCTTTTCATTTTTTCTTTATTTGAAACAGAACATGGAAGAAATCGTCCTACGCGGAACACACTCATTTGATGACGTTAGAATCGTCAACAGCTATCCATCCAAGGTATAATTTCTAAAGCTTCTGGCGCACTCTTATTTGCTTGCACCCAATCCATTTTCCCTTCAATTCCTCGAAACCACTACTCCAATTTGTGCATTGCGCTCGGTGCACACTGAACAAAATGCATCTCAGTGAAAAGATACAATTTCTTCCCAAGTTCCCTTTCCTTTGCCTTTGATTCCTTGTTGCATTTCACTATCTCATCGTCCAAGGACCTATCTACCAATTCAACTCCGTAATATCTAGGCGTATTTGAGTGTGTTTGTGTGTCATTGTCTTTGACTTCCCGTATAACCCCAATACAGTTTTGCATTTTTTTGTATTTGTCGTTTACCTTGTTGGATATCTTAACCGTGTCTCCTTCTTTGAATTCAATCCTACCTGTTTTCATTTTTTTTATCTTCCACCCCCCCTCCCCCTCCTCTCGTTTCCCCTCACTCCATTCCACCTTTATATCATCTATCTCTTCTCCTTCTAGAAACACCGAACAAACTTCATCTTCTTGCATTTCCTCCAAAACTTTTTGCATTCTGTGGTATTTCCCCCCAACCGTTTCACTCTCTTCTATATACCACTCAATTTCATCGTTTTCTTCTACATTCTGCATTTCAATATCAATATCGACATATGTCCCACCTTTGCTCATTTCAATTCCACTATCATTAACAGAGAAAATATCTTTTGCCTCATTTGCTATCTTTTCAATTTCCATTTTTTCCCTTTCAATTTCCATTTTTTGCATCATTATTCTTCTTTTCTTCAACTTTTCTTCCACTTTCACAAAAAAGTCTTCATCCGTAACTACTATCATTCTAAAATAATCTGGATTTGATACCCAAACTTTCTTCAATAAATCCCCGAAAGTGTTCATACGAGCCCATATTTCATAAATTTTAAAATATATCGGTTTTTTACCTGGTAGCATTCTCACCACACCACCATGCCCCTTTACTCCATCAAAGTACATATTGTTTCTCCACACATCTATTCCACCATATTTTTTGCTGTCAATCGTTATTTCAACGAAATCTTTTTTATCATTTGCAAAAATCAGAACCTCTATCCCTATTTTTGTGTCTGTGTTTAATGGAAATGAATCTCTTTTTGAAACTTCGACTCCCTTTTTCAAAGATCTATACATCAGAAATGCATACATTGCATCCTCCACATCTCTATAAAAAACATCTCCACCCTCTGCAGTGTACAAAGTTGGCCTAAAAACAAGAATCGCATCACCTAATCCGGTCTTTCTTTCCATCTTGTTGCACGCATGCAAATATGCCATGTAATCCGATCTGTTCTGGTTTCTTATCAAACTTACAATCTCAACATTCTCACTTCCCCGGAATTTTTGATTATAGAAGAAATGTATCAACCAATCTTGCTTTAGATCCATTCCATGCAAAGACACCCACCGTTCATCCACACATTCTTTGTGAATGAGTGGAATTGTTTTCCACATTTTTTTGTAATTTCCAAATAGTTTCTTCAAGTTGTATTCTCCTTTCATTTTCCACTCCCCTTCCCTATCAAAAACGTTTTTGAAACACATCATTAAAACAATAATAAATTCCTGAATATCCACTTCATTTGCTTGATAGTGAAATACCTCGTACGTAGGTTCACAATTCCAAACTTGCGGAAATAGATAAGAATCGTCAACATGTGCACGAAACGATTCAATCTCACCCATCAAAATCAAATCTTTCACAAAATTATGTACACAAAATGCGTGATAGAGAGAACTTGTTTTCGTAATTACTGTGCTCAAATGTGCCATCATGGTAGAGAACGAGGTTACGTGTGGTGTGTTCGTGCTTTGTATGCTTGTCATGTGTGTGACGCCAGTCGGCAGTGGGTAGAGGCGTGTGGCGTCTAGTGGTTCATGCACTCGTGTATTCCTCCTCAAAAAAAGCCAGACTATTTATGCCGACAATGTGCAAGTTGACTAAAATTGTGCACAGTTGAGTAAAATTTGAAATATTTAAAAAATATCTATTCTTCATCTTTGAAACCAGGGACGCAAATACAATCATTGGTGCTAATACTGCCTTTTGGAGACGTGCTATGTTCAGGGCAATCGAACTTCGTTTCACCGCCCGGACAAAATGAGTTTGGCGGGCATTCCGTACACGTTTGGTCAACGGGCTCGTAGTATCCCGGAATACATTCACATGCGTCGACGGAGAAAGATTGTACGGGTGAATTTGAACTGCCAAAGCATGCAATTTTCGGTGAGTGGCCAGGGCAATAAAACCCAGTTCCACACACCTCGCAAATGCCATCTTTCTGAAAATATCCGGCAATACAATCACACTCAGTTTGCCCCGTAAGACCATTGGTAGACATAAATTGCGCGCAACTTGCACAATCTTGGCTTGTTACGGAGGCGACAACAGTACTGAATGTGTCTTCGTCACATGCGGTACAAGCAACGCTCCCCGTAGTACTTTTGTGGTAGCCAGCCTCGCAATTTACACATAAACTTCCATCCGCGCCAGTATACCCTGCATTGCACACACAATCCGTAATTGCGTCGGACCCTTCCGCGTGTGAGTGTGAATTCCCCGGACACGTTTCACAGCTTGTTTGTGCGGAGAGGCTTTGATATTCCCCCGACCGGCAAAGGTCACAGGCCCCATTACTGTTGTCGACTTTAAACGACCCTGGGTCACACACAGTGCACTGTAAGGAAGTCTGTCCGGGTACCGCCGTGTATCCCGCATTACAAAGACAGTCTCTGGACTCGTCATTTCCAATTTCCACACCAAGTGAATTTTCTGTGCATGCGGTACAGGCCACTTGCGCGCTTAAATCCGAAAACGTATTCGACGCGCAGTCTTCACAAGTACCAGACCCTATCTGATCTTTGTATGTTCCAGGCAAACAGGCCGTACAAAAAGTCCCGTCTTGGCCCGTGTATCCCGCGTTGCACTGACAATCGGTCAGAGACGCAGATGCGGTCAGGGTATGGAAGGAATTCTGTGGACAGTCGGCACAATTGGCATCCCCTGGGTTTAGTTTGTATTTCCCGTGGCCACATGCTACACACTCATCCGACCCGTCATTTCCCTGATACCCGGCATTACAAATACAATCTGTTTTCAGGGTCGAGGCTTCAGGCGAATTGAAATTCACCCCGCATTCCTCGCAAGCCATCGAACCAGACGTTGTCTTGTACTTGCCTTCAGCACAAAAAAGACACGGTCCTCCGTTTTCACCAGTGTACCCGGCATTACACAGACACGCGTCAAGTGTGTTTTGTTGCCCACTCGCGGTGTTTGTATTGTCCGGGCACTGCAAACACGCCCCCTGCCCCGCATATGGCTTGTACGTGCCTATCGCACAACCAACACACACTGCCGCGTCTTGCTGATCGACTGTGTAGCCATTCACACAAAGACACCCTTCAACCGCGGTACTTCCGGACAATGAAGTGTGCCCTGAATGTGGACATGTGGTACATGGACCCGCACCAACAAAATCTTTGTATGTGCCAATGGGGCATAAATTACACTGGTCCCCTACCAACTGCCTCCCCACATCACACACACACGCGGAATTTTCTAACACAAATGTTTCTGGACACTTTTCTACGCGGCCGTGGTAGCTTGTCAGATCGACGTCACTAGCATCGTACACATCGGCATGCACACACAAAATAAAGAAACTGATACCAAAATAAACAAGAATATTTTTGAGATGAATTTTTGAAGTTATCGTTGAAAAAACAAAGCAATGGTTATATATCATACAAGATACTCATTTCAGTTGTCTAAGAGAATTTTTATTACTCATAGCCAATATTTAAAACGGTTTGTGCCAGTTGATGAATTCATCAATTGCCACCATAGGTCTTGCCTCCGAAGCTGGGCTTGAGACGTTCCGTCTGCTTGCACAAACGAGTCTGACGAAGACCAATACCACACCAGCGCGAGCGGGGGTCATTATCAGCCTCACGCTCACCATCGACATTCTCACACAGATCAAGCTTGTGGTACGAAAGTGCGAGAAGAATGAGAAAGAGGATAGCCACGAGAATAGTGCACACCAGCTGGGCAGCCCACTGGTCCGGGACATGTTTCCCGAAAGTGTGGGCCTTGTCTTTCACCGCCTCCGTGTAGTTAGTCCACTTGTCTTGGACCCCTTCGGCGAAGGCGTCGGCATTGTCTGCCACCGTGTCCATGAAGTCGGTGCCGGCCTGCTGCGCCTTGTTGGGCAAGTTCTTGATATGCCTCGGCAAGCTCTTGAGCATCGGCCACGTAAGGTCGTACACGAGGCGCATGTCGCGCGTGATGGCGAACGGATGAGGGTCCTCGACTCTCACCGGCTTGTTCGACATTGCGGTCTTCGCCATGTTTGGCCACGAACGAACATCGGGCACATCGGGCAACGGCACATCGGCGGCGTAACCGGCCAGGACAATAGCCACTCCTGTCAAAATGGCCTGAACCGCCAAGCTTGGCATGTTAAAACAATCAAATCATATAAAAACTACTTATATATAATTTTTTACGTAATAACAACCATTCCCCGGAAGCGTGGTTGGTGCACAAATGTCGGTATATACCACGGAAGTTGAAACAGTTTGTACGAAATATCAAAATGTCATTGCTTGTAAAGTCAAAAAATCAAATTCAATTTTAAAATTTACTTTAGTCAACTTTACACTCCCAATTGAAGATAAAACCACTCTTTTTTTATGTGACCTGAAATTCAACGCAAATAACAAAACCTGCCACGCCCGGATTGTGAACCCTGCCGTGCAAGGAGATGGCGTGAAGAGGCCAGCAAGACCCACTTTGTTTGAAGAGGACGGCCCTGCCGAGACGACGGCTTTGCACACGCACGAAGAGCCATGAATTCTTATGCCAACAAAAGAATGAAGAAAATTACCATAGACACCAACGAGGGTAAATTTATACGACATATAGAGTGTGGCGGTGTTGATATTCAAACATTTTACAACAAAAGATTGGAGCAAAACTTGGAGCGTGGCGAAATTGGTGGTAATGGGGTGGCGCGGACGCGTCATGTAATGCAGGAGGAAATGGAGAAGGAAATGGAGGACGAAATGGAGGAGGAAATGGAGGACGAAATGGCGGAGGAAATGGAGGACGAAATGGAGGAGGAAATGGAGGAAGAACCAAAAGATACCAGAGTTGGGGTAGAAGATAACATACAAAGAGAACTGTATGATGAATTAGTCGTGAGCATGCAGAAGGAAACTAGTCATGTACAAGACAATATGCAAGATGATCCGAGTCTGGTATCAAAGAAATATGAAAATGAATTGCTTTTGTTGAAAAATTTAACAATTCAAATAAGCAAGTTTCAATTTTTGAATGGGGTGTTGGAGAGTGACATAAAAAGTGTAAGAATGTCAGAAGGTGAAATTTATGAAAGGGGGTTCTTCAAAGAGCCCTATTATACAAACATCTGTGGGTGTATCAAGCACTGGGAGGTGAACGATATCTACAAGAAAGCAGTCCTGCCGTTTGTACACAGAGTCAAGAATGGATTTGGAAGTTTCTTATGTGTTTCGAGTGTGGAGTGCAATTTGTTGAGTTCCGTGACGAAAACAAGCACTCTATTTAGAGGTGGTAGAAACAGCACAAAAATATTGAAAGTATTCGACCACGCTCTGAAAAGCGAATCGGTCAAAATGATTTCAGTGCACATGCTGGTTTGCAGTGGAAACGTAGGTGAGATGCTGCACACCAAAAACATTAAGCTGAAAAGGATGTTATCTGAGGATAGCAGATGGAAAGTGGAATCAATGGTAACTTCCGAAGAAAATTCGTTTTCGATGAATTTCAAGTTGGAACATTTTGACGAAAATTGGATCAGATGTATTTCTAAGAATGTGTATGTGGAGACCCCCAAGCGTTTACTCTTGACAGTGTCTAGAGTTGGTAGTGTCAATATGTTTTTGACACTGAACTCGGCGAGGTTTTTTGAAAATATAGAAGAGGCATATTTGCCTGTGTTCAAAACAATCTTTGATATAACTTGCAGGTCCATTTAATTTTGTAAAATATAATTTTGTTTAGGTGGAGCAAGGTGTGTAGGTGGGATATTTCAAGAATAGTAGACGATATTGTTTCAAAACAAAATAAAGATCCCCTCGTCTGTTGAAATTCGTCGCCTTGTCAAGATCATAATTGCATTCCAAAACCCAAACAGTTGCATCTTTCATAATTTTCATGTGAATATTCACATCAAATTTAGAGCCATAGGAAAAAATCCGAAGAAATTTATTCGTGTTGAATTGAGTATTGGTACTAGCATGCTTAAAGTGGAGTTCAAACATATTGAATGTACTGTTTGATCGTAATATATCTAAGTGGTGTGAAGGAATTTTTGTTCCAAAACAAGATATATTAATTCAAACCTGAGCTGTATATAAAGACAAGACAAACAATTCAATAAAGATATTCTTTCTGTCTATACAGCTACAGACTCTGTTTTTTTTGATTATATTAAGAATTATGATGTACCTGGCTATACAACTGTCGTAAAATTTTACGAAAAATTATATATAACAAACATTATCTAGTTCTAAATGTCATTTACTACAATGAGGATGAGTGGTAGATCCAATGTTCAAAGTTCAAAGTCGGGTGTCTTGGATTACTGTGCGAGTGTAAAAGATGCCGATTCGCAAGAAAGTGATAAGGAAAGTGTGTCTGTTTCAGGAGACGCTAATAACAGTGGCGTTTTTGTCGACAGTAAGGGAATGGCATGGATTGCGCTGAAGCAGGCATGCAATGAGATTGAGACAAAAAATCAAGTTGTTGTTGAAAACCTAAAAGCAATGAACGAGAGAATGAATAAACAATGCATGATCAACGAAAATATTGTCAAAGAACAGAAGAATGATGCAACAATAATCAAGACGAAGCCGCTGTTGGCGACAAAGGAGTCTCAAAATGGCGAAGAGGTATATGACATGGCTTCAATTCGCAGCAGTGCACTTGACGTGCAACATCGACTGCGGACACAAGAGACATACATCTCCAAAAATGCGAAACAAACGCACGATTTGAACCAAAGGATGGAAACGACGGCAAAAAAGATGGCACAGACGGAAGACGATTGCTACACAATTGCGAATCTGTTGAACGTTCACCATGGAGTTTTATCTGACTGTACAAACACCGTCCGAGAACATGGGTTGAAATCCTCGAAATTTGAGGCAAACACAAAGCAAAACATGTTGATTCTGGAAAAACTATTCGAAGAGACGAGGCTTGGGATTCAAACTGACATGAATGAATTGCAAGAGAAAATGACTAGATTGGGTAGCACCAACAGCAAATTAAAGAATGATTCTGACAACATGAAGCAGATGCACAAGGAGTTCACCGAGGAAACGAATGCAAGAATGAAAATTTTGAAAGACTATGTTGAGAAAATTGAAAATAAAGTTTCAAACGTTCTGTTGGAACCAAATGAAGTTCAAAACAAAATTTCTAAATTTATCAAAAAGTAAACATTTATTTAGTAAATACAATAATTTCATTTTTTTGTAATTTTCAAATATAGTTACTTCCTTCTACATGTAATAGATAGTAGCGTCGGTGGTACGAGTACAACTGACGCGACAGAACAAAGCCAAAACAATGACTCGAATATCAAATATTACAGATCTCAATTCACGTATCAAAACGGAATTCTAATGTGCACAACTGTTTGTTTTCACTGGTTGGTGTCGAACATACTTGGTTGGTCCGAACCAATGTGTCTCAATAAAGTCATGCATTCCATAATGTCATGGTCAGCAGACATACACCAAATGATTTGTAACAAACAGTATGGCCACTGTAAAATGTTATACCAAAGCGAACTTATTGAACAGTTGAAAGTTCCAACAGAGATACAAGTGACGGAGATTTGCGGTTCGGACATTTGTGCCCACTTACCGGATATTGACTCAGAATCAGAAAATATAATATTTGTGACATTTGACCAACTACCAAACATTCTGAAGCAGAACTGTGGCATGATGCTTACAGTGGGCGCGCATACAGTCGGTGTTTTGAATATGAAAGGGTCATTTTATGTGTTCGACCCTGCAAAGGCATCTGTGCAGAAATTTGCACACGCGGATGGGGTGGTCATGATAACCGGTCTGCGCAACAATGAGGAAGAATTTGATGGGACTCTATTCAAATTGAAATAGAAAATAAATTATACAATAAACTACAGTAAATATACTTTTTATATTTTGCCCAGCAACAGCAACCTAATAAGCCTCTCATCGGTTCTTCATACCTCCCACAGACCCAAAGTTCCCGAAAGTGTCCTTTCAGTCTGTCTTGTTGCGGACAAAACTGTTGTCGAAAATGCCATCTTTGTTAGTCTGGAATACATCAGGGAGTTAAATATTGCCGAAACAGGCATCACAAAGCAGGGGTTGACATACAACATAAAGATTCCTTTCTCGAGTGAGGGGGAGCATAAGGTTTCACTATCAAGCCTACGCAACATTCAGAATTGGAATCCTGCTCGCATTTCGGAAATCTTTATTGAGAATGGTTTTATTAGAATTGTCATGTTGGACGAAACTAAACCCCTATCATGTACTGAGATAGACATAATCCGCATGTCGAAAAAGCGGCGGTGTTAATAACACCAGTTCAAATCTTATCGATTTTGTACTGACCCTCTTTCGTAAGCACCTCATCGGCAAGTACCGCTCTTGTTGCAAGCACTAGGTCCATGACCAAAGCCTGGAAGCTACTTCCATTGCCCATTCCTCCACTGACGCACATGAAGATGCGATCCGACAACCAACTGCGAAACCCCAGCCATGTTCGGGCCCTTTTTGTGCATGTTGAGAAGGCTGCCGTTCTTCCCGGTAGGCACACCAAGCATTGATCCGACACTAGACTTCGAACCCAAAGCCGTCTTCGGACCCGTCTTGCGCATGTCGACAAAGCGGTCCTTCTTGCCCTTACGCACAGGAGGCTTCGATCCGAAACCGGACTTCACAACCACAACCTTGTTCAGACGCTTTTTGTCCATGCTGCTCAATATATTTTTATTTCGTCTTAAATAAAAAATTTCTCCAACTCTGCTCCAAACTCAGTACACCTCCTCTGGCACATCCATGCCGTCCCTAAAAAGAGGCCTGGGAATGAACAGGCTACTGGACACGAACTCCAGTTTCTTCGGGGCGTGGGGGGCCTTGGGTACTTCGACGACATCGTTGGGGTTGCGAGCAGGGGTTGTCGGGTTGACGTTCGTCGCCTGAGTTGCGTTTGGCGCCACTGGGTTGGGCATAGCCATCAAGAAGTTGGGCTGCTGGGGCGGCGAGGCGAAGTTGTCGTTCATGCTTGCTTGCGTGGATCGGGTGCGTGGAGGCTCGTTGCCGTGCAGTTGGTCTACACGCTTTCCGCTTATATAGGGGTTTTCCCCGGATTTGAATTCAAAAAAACAACGGCAAAATCTTTACTCAACTTTCCAAAAAAACTAAAATTTGAATTTTTGAAACTTAAGGTGCTATCAAACCTTAAACGTCACACTACCAACGTTAATTCAGTTTTATCACACCACCTTCCACAATACGCTCGCCTTCTCTTCATCGTGTATCGTGTCCGTGTCTGAACAGACCTTCGCAAGCTTCAGATTAAAGTCCCGCACCGTGCTCATCCTCTGTTCTCCGTTCTCGTCAAATAGCACACACATAAGCATTACCATCTCTGCATCCGCTAATTCCTCATCGGCGTCCTCTTCGCCGTCTCTGTACATCTCTATCAAAATCTTCACTGGGTATGAATCAACCTCACCGTGGTATGTGTCGTGCAAGATATAGAAACACTCGATCTGACACTCTTCTTCTAAACACACCCCCATGCCAAGCCCCGCAAGCGAATTTCTGACATCTGAATCAACATTCAGAAACATCTTCTCACCCTCCCGCAGGGAGCAGGTGGACACTGCAATGAAATCCATCTCATTCGAACACAGTAAGTTGTTTTCAACAAACTTAACCTGGTAGCATCCGTCTCGCATGTACAGCCCGTCCTTTTCATATGGCCAAATTATTGCCAGCTTCGGATTGTAATCAACAAAAATATCATGTGGGCGAATTAGGGGAATCATATTTTCCTGCAGGCCAACCTCCAAATAAACTTGTTTGGTTACCTTTGTCTCCTTCATCGCCAACCTCAAATTCGCAATCTCCTTTCTCCAGTCTTCTTGTATGTCTTTCGCGCTATTTTGAAAACCAGCTCTTTCCATATATGCTTCATTGCGCTTTAGTTGCTTCAGTAACAAATGATACTGTTGGTCGTTGTATTGAGTTTCCATCACTGTCAATTTTTTATCAGTCTCGAAAATTTTGAACAATTGAGTTTCAGTGTGATCTGCGACAATCGACGACGTAGCAATGTATTCGCGCATGGTCCATCGTTTGTAATCGTCTTTTCCCATACACTCTCCGCCGTTCCGCTGCATGGTATACTTCAAGTGCTCCCTACTGACGAAAAAATGAAACTCCTGTGAGCCCTTTTCGGAATCTTGAATAATTATCCAATATTGTTCATATGATTCCTCATCTTCCACTCCCGAAGTGACAATTTTTAAGTCCCCAACTAATGGCCTAACGATGTCGCTATTTTCTTGAAACCAACCCTCGTCCACCGACTTAACCACTTTCGTCTTGATCATCTTGCGGAAAAGCATACGCACATTCACGACATACATGTGCGTCGGTGCCTTTTCTGTGAATATATCCTCATTCAATGTCCTAATCTTCTCGACTCTCATCAGTGAGTTTTCAACCTGCACTTCAACGAGCGTCGGCCAATGAATTGTTTGGAAGAAATAAGCTGGATCCGAGTACCCATGAGCTTGGCTGATCTTTCTGTCTGTTTGATAGTCTTTCTGTCGCACAATCTTCACACACGATTCGTCAATCACAATACCAATGTTCATAAAAAACTGGAGCTCGCCTCCATTTATGTATTTCTCCTCCACAGGCAAACGTGAAAAGTCATCTTCTCCACGGAGATACCGAATGGACGTCTCGTGCGTTTTTGAAATTGGTTTTACCCGAATACCCTTTTCCAGTACCTGGATCACAAAGAGGTACCCGTTGATAAAACTCACACAGGGTATCTCTCGTTGATACGCCATTGAGCAGTAAGTTAACTGGATTGGAATGAATTGCATATTTTCAGCTGTCACCGACTGGCCGTAAAAGTACATGGCAATCGCTTCGAAGCGGGTGTTGATCCTCACTGGCCTCCAACACTCCCCCCCGACCATTTCATACACATTCTGTGCACTTGTAAGGCTTAGGGCGCCACCAATTTCTATCGTTTCCAAATCATCCTGCTCCAGCGTTACTGGGGACCTCTTGTCTTCAAGTAAGCTTTTCAACTTGCCATTACCCATTGGCTTGCTGTTTATCGGAAAGATTTTTTTGTCACATTTTTCCCAATGAAAACCATAAAGATTCTCATCTTGGAAAGTCTCCAGGTAAAAACGGGCCATTGCAATCTTCTGCATGTGGTAAAACGGCTGAGCATGAGCCCACGATTCAGGCGGCCCGTTCGTCAATTGAAATATTTCATCTGGCATCCACGACTCGTCGTTGGAATTTAGAATGCGGTCATAATAAAGGCACGGCTCATTCTGCTTTAACTCCACCTTTGAAAAATCAATTTTCCTTCGAACATTCTCTGACAAGACAGATTTGATAGTGAACTCATTTTTGTGGAAGGAATCAGCGTGAACTCTAGGCTCCCAAGACAAAAAGCATGGAGATTTCTTCATCTTTGGATCTGGATTCACGCTCGGTAGAGCAATCCGCTTGTTCTTGTCACATGGAGGTATAATCGACTTGTTCGTGGACGTGTGCATCCATATCGAAAGCAAATTCAATGTTGCCGAACAAGTGTTTCTGATATGTAAAATGGCACTCTTCTTACTCCACTCGCTCGTGTAGAGTGATTGTCCGATCACAAGCCATAGCAAGTCGCAGCCAAGATTCACGTGTACGCCATATGGTAACTGCGTATGCTGTTCGACAACAGGCGACGCTCCAAATTTGAAACACGGCAGGCTCAAGTCTCCCAAAATTTCAAGATTCCATTCTCCGTGGCTTGGAAATACAAAACCAGAATGATGTCTATCAATGTAAGACTGAAATATTTTTTGCATAAACGTTTGTCTCGTTTCGTTTCTTTTCATATTAAGTAAAGCCATGAATAAACTCACAACCCCCTTTGCATGGTCCAGATTCTTGATGACGTTCAAATAAAAAGTTCCAGACATGTATGCCGCTTCGGTCGTTACCTTCATATTTCCCTCCCCATGCGTTGAACTTTCAGGAAGCTTTGTACCCATGCAAATTGTCTTCCAGATGTTGTATGTGTCGTGATATGGCTTGGTCGAATTTGGAGAGTTTCGTTTTCTAGAGTCACAGGCCTCTTGCCCCTGCTCGCTAGCAAAAACCTCTGCAATGATCTCCTGCTCTGATCTCACAACAGACTCCTTAGACTTGCTGTCGCGAAAGCCGGTTTTCTTCATATTTGCCCACTCGGGTGTTCTAACCTCCACAAAAGCAATGTTCGGACATGCATACACTGTCGTCTTCTGCAACGCCGTGATCTGGGCATGTGAATTTTGGATCGAGCGATGGCACATGTCGTCCCTGTGATTAAGCCATGTCTTCATTTTGTGCCCATCTTTCGGAATGTGATACCCCTCCTTCACAAAATGTCCACTCTCACCCTTCTTGTCAAAAAGAGACAAGACCCAATGCGAAAATTCATCATACTGTTTTTTCTGCGCAGTGTCCAGAGCATCGTAGCCGTGTAGAACGACCAACGCCAGAACCAATGGTGGGCAGTGGGAGTTGAAATTCATTGTGCAGAGTTGGTAGCAGGTCAAAATCATGCTGGTCGGATCTATAACATAGCCACTCAAATGCGTGTATAGAGACCCTAGGATCGTATTTATGGACCATGGAATGTTCAGAGTTGATTTTACATTATCATAGACACCCGACTGAAAATCTACAACCTCGATCTCCTTCTTGCCTATCACTTGCCGGACAGGTCGTTCCATTTTTTGGACAAAAATTCTTGTCACATCATCATCGAATTTATTCGCTGGAATGGCTACAAGTTTCCATGCCCCCTCCATTCCACGGTGCATTGCGTCAGAGTCTAAATAGTGCTTTCTGACCTCTCTTGTGAATTTGCTGATCTGGGAATCGATATTTTTGAGGTCAGTGCTGTGGACATAAGCCATCTGCCTTTTGGGGTTTGTCATTGCCCTGTCCAGAAATACTCCATACCTCCTCGAATAGTCTTCCTGCAAAAACATACCAGGCCATTTTTTCACCATCAGCTCTCCAACTTTACGAATTTGTGCTCGCTGGTCCTTTCTCTCCGTGACATAATCCCTCATACTGTCATTCGAATCCACATCTGTCACATTTTTCGATTTAGAGGAATCTTTGAAAGAAAATACACCAACATCCCCATCCAAACTAGGAGAATTCGCAGTTCTCTCTCTCTGGCCAGATTCCATCGATTTAGGTCGATACTGCGCCTGCAAATTGCTGCACGAAAACAGTAAGGGAAGAGCCGCATAGGATTTCACGTTCATTGCATCACCCCCCTGCCTCGTTGTATCCCAGGAAGTCTTAATTTGATCTGACGAGGTTCCAGACTCGTTCAAGTGCTTTTCAATATTACTCTCCTCTTCTTTGGACTGATTCGACAAATGGTTGTGCTTTCCCTTCTCCGTCAAACAAATCTGCGTTCCAAATTCGCTAATGCTCTGATTTTCCAATGCCTTCTTCCCATTTGCGTTGTGTTTCACACCACTTCCCCCAGCCATCGCCATCGCCATAGAACTCATGTAGTACTTTGTCTTATCCGACATTTCCCCCGAAAAGTAAACCTGTCTAAGCATCATGCAGGTAATAATATACTTCACGGCCAGTTCGATTTGAGCTTTCGTTCCAATAACAGAATCTGCACCAACACCGGAACTCTTGATCCGCCAGGCCACAGCACAGCACTGACCCTTTTCGTTCATAAACATGACAAAACAAGCCCCACCCAAATCGCACATAGTAATTGGCGTTCCCCAAGCAGCTTTTGTCTGAAAAATATAGTAAGCTCTCGCGCCTGCCTGAAGCTCATCAACCATATTCTGGTTCATTACACACAAGTCCAAGTTCCGTTTCAACCTCCTCCACAGCTTCACATGACACGTTTGCTGGTTTGAATTCACAATAGCCGAAGAACCATTTCTGTTTTCCTCCTCCATCATAAACTTATCCATTTGTTCCCTTTCGTGAATCAAGGCTTCTGTGTGCTGAATCGCAATATCTCGATAATTTAAAGACAACTTTGCAGAATACGAAAACTTAGACAATTCCCCGTTGAGCATCATGTCTGTAGTTTTGCGAATACCCGATGCAAGTGTTGAAGAATAAACACTGTCCATATTCTTCAAAGATGCCGTCTCTTCAATTTGCTTCAGATCAAATTGAATGGAATTTGTTGTCAACCCATATAGCTGGTTCACGTTATCCTCTGTCGGGTCCATTTTTGACAATTCTTCCAAATCAGATGAAGTAACAATCTTCTTCATCGCCCTCGCCATGTCCTGTACAATACCAGACACCAAGTTTCCATTTGAGAGTAAAAAATCGAGATCTGGTATAAGCCTTTCGTCCCTCATCAACACCCCCAAATTGTCATTCAAAGTTACCGATCTGAAGTAAATACTGAGAAGAGGTAATTGATTTGCAGGCTTTTTGAACCTTGTAAACTCTTGGCGTTTTCCATAAACTGATTTTTTGTATGGCTCAAACTTCAAGTTGATTTTCATGTACAATCCAAACAACCATAAAGGCTCCCCACCGCATTTGAAGTAGTAAATCCCATCTTGTTGCAAAAGCGACTTCTTCCATAAGTTGATTTTCATTTCAAACTCAAGCAGTTGATCCTCCTCGATTCTCTCTTTCATCAACTCAATTCGTTCGTCCAAATCAAGAAATGACATACTACGAAAATGACTTCCATCGTAATAGTTCAAAATATTTGGATTCTGAAATGGAAGAGATGAAAACTTCGTTCCCGATAGAGACAGATCCTCCTCTATTGCCCCACACAACATGTTGTAGTAATCAACTCGTGCATTCACCGCCACTTCTACTTTCCTCTTTAGTAAGTGCATTGTCAATTCGTCGTTCATATCAATCTGACAACCCCCCAAATTCAAATTCCCTAACTTATTTGCTTTGGCAAACTTATAAAGCATCATTGGAATCTGTGCACTGGAACAAACCACGGGCGCAGAGAAATTGGTCTTGGTGTCAAAGAATGTGCGAGGGTTAAACTTTTCCACTTCAGTATTATCCATTGTCAACACAGTTCTCATGTGCGCAAGAACTCTCTCTAAACCAATGTGATCTTGGCATTCTGTCATGAACAATGCCTGCTTCACTGCCATCATCACATCCGTCCCCGGAGCTTTTGCCCTCAAATGCAAACACTGGAACTTTATAAAAGTTTTTTGAGTGTTCGTGTTCGGGTTTTCGATCGGCAATAACTTCATAGACAACCAACAGTCCAATGTACCATCTATAAAAGACGTAGAATTCTCTTTGGTAGACGAAATTCCGTTTACTGATTGCTTGTTTATTGCCCGAGACAGTGGAATAAATCTAGTGTCATTCCAATCCAATTCGTCCAGATTCTCAGAATCCTTTTTTCGAAAATTGATTATTTTTCTTAGGAGTATCGGATCAATCTCACACGCGGTAGTTCTCGACTCCTGACTCTGCTTCTCAAAAACATTATCTGGCATTTCCATCTGACAGCCGTGGACAAACCCCTTGCCCTCAGTTTTCAATCTCGTGTAGTCCGTAGTCACCATTGTTTTGTGATAGACATCCTTTGACCCAAAGCCACCTGCATTGGAGCTTGTCCGACCTAGTAGCTCTATAGTTTCACTCAAATCCTTGTCAAGTTCCTCGTCAGTGCCAACGCATACCTTCCACAACACCGCTTCTGAAATCCCACGCTTCCCCCCCTGGTACCCCCTGTACTTTTGCTGGAAAATTTCGTCGTTTGATTGCTGTGCAATTGTCGTATCCAATATCTGTCCACCAATTGACGTATCCAAATAAGTAGGAGGGTGCATATTCATCATACTGAACAGAGCGGCACCGTTTATGTCACAGTACTCCCCAACATTCAAAATCGGAAATGAAAAGCGTTTTGCGTATTCCAGTTGCCATTTTCGATCAAGCTCCGTATCCCATATTTCCTGATTGTCAATTCTGATGTCATCTATTTCTTCATATGGTCGTCTCATATGGCTAATACCTGGAACGTTATAATCCAAATATTTATAGCCATACCCAACCATTGGCGTCTCGAACAATTTTACTTTCTCTGGTCTTTTCTTCTCCTTCAACGCATTCTTCCCCGCCCCTTCCTCCTCATCACCTTCAAAGTCTCCAACGTTACTCGAGTTATCTTTGTTTTTTCCATTCGCATTTTTGTTGACAGTATTCTTCACAGCAGGCCGATTATCGGCACCACCCCCCCTCACTTCAATCCTTCTTTTTTTGGGACCGTCTCCCTTTTTGTTTCGCGCCTGAACCTCCTTCACACCCTTGGGGCGACCTCGCTTCGCAGACCCATTGGCAGACCCATTGGCAGACCCATTGGCAGATCCATTGGCAGATCCATTAGCAGATCCAGCAACGGAAGCAACAGCGGAAAGAGCCGGAGATGGCACATTGCTAGGAAGTAACCCTTGTGCTTCTTCATACTCTTCCAATGACATTTCCTCCTCCATGTTACCATGTTCGAAGTATTCTCCAATCTCCGATGTGTCTGGAGTGCCAGCGTCAGACATCTATACTTCACCTCTCGCCGCCACTACCAAGCACGACCAACGATGCGCCCACACCCCAAGCACGCCCACGCAACGCGCCTCACGAGCACACAACCCCAGAGACCGCCCCGCCCATGTGCGCAGCCCCTCCGGAAAAGCGCGCGTCTTTGCCCGTCCACAGAGGCTCTTAAAAATAAACACGGATAAAAGTTGACTAAAATTCAAATTTCAAATTCGCGCGTCTCGGCTTGCACAATTAGCAGACCCAAAAATGTCTGGCCCTGTTGTGGGGTGATTCTATCTGTATTCTATTCTTACTTCTATTTCAAATATTTACTCAACTTTACCATAATTCAAATAATAGAATATAATAGAATACAATAGAATACACAATTCTATTTTTTGGGTTCAAAGATTCTCTAGATAGAATTATGTGTACAGAAACACGGAACACAGTGTTTCAAATGTCAAAGTTGACAAAAATTCAAAAATTTTACTTTTACGGCATGGTTAAGTGATTTTTGCTCTTATTTGCGTTTGAATCGTTTTTTTTGCATTTTTCTTCCCACATCTTATTCTTTTATTGTAAATAGTGTTTCTAAACTGCTAGCCAGGCCTATATCCCAACATGGAAGGAAAGGGCAGTAGTTCGAGTGGGGGTAAAAAGGGATCATCGAAGATAGACAAACCTAAACTACAAAACGAGCAAAACCTTCCTTCGTATTCACAATTCAAGCAGACAATGAGGATATTCAATGGGGGGGGGGGGTGTGTTGTTGGCAATAACATAGCAGCGAAACAGCCAGATGTAGAGGTATTAGGAGTATTTCTGCAAGATTTCCCCTTAAGCAAATCAGAGTTTGATAAGATGATCAAGGAGAGTGCAAAGTTTGGGAAGACACGTGACTGGGTTTCACTAAAATTTATGATTTTGAAAGTAGGACCGCCTGGTTTTAGCAAAGTGCCGTACGCAGAGGGGCAGAAATACGCAGAAGTAAAACCACTATACAGTTTAGATGAAAATGATAACTTGATAGTATACCCATTCGAAAAAATTCCAAACAAAAACAAAAATAGGGGAGAGAGGAAAGAATTTTTCAAGGACGAGGGTGGTATCGAGGTTGATTTGAAGTCGAAAATATTACCTGGGATGGTTTTGAGCTTTTGTATGAGGGAAGAAATTTACAGTGCGAATTCTATGTTTTTGGACTTGAGCAAAGTGTCTGAAAGGGAAACAGCAAAATCAAATTCTTTTGCCTTTTTTCAAATTCAATCGACAAACGACGAACAGGCAAAGAAAGGGAACGGAATCAAGGTGAAAAAAATTCAGGTAACGGAAGATTACAGCCAGAGGACGATGGCGCATGTTCTGCCGGCGACGAATCAGGAATACGAAACAGTCCAGACAGAATCAAAGGTTTTCTCACTTTCAAAGGTTATGTACAGTGGAGGTGATCGAATAGTACAAATAAAACCAAATAGAAATTCATACGTGATAGCAATTGATAAAGAGAAAGATGGATATTGGCTCTGTTATGCAACAGAGGAATTACCATACATTTTTATCAATCGCGAGATTGCAGTCAAATATTGCTGTCTAGAAGAGGTTGGCAACTTTGAATCTATGGCCAAAAACATACTAAATGTGGCAATAGCATCTGATGCATTGAGCATTCTAGTAAGAAACGACAAAAAGCATGATTACACGATCGCGGGTGAGGAACAAAACGTGGAAATTAAAGGTATCCACTTGGAAATTATGTGGAATAAATTGATAATGCTAAGAGACATTCAAGATTTTGAAATGTTTCCTGCGAAAAATTCCGAAAATATCAAAATGGCCAGAAACAAAGACAATATGGTTTATTGGTATAATCCAATGGTAACTTTCATATCGCCTAACAAGGATACACAAAAGGAGGAAAAATATAGAGTTGTCTGGTCTCTTAAATGCAAAGAAGCATCGTTAAAAGTGCCAGCGATTGAGGGTGATGCAAACAACATGCTCTCTGATGGATTTGCTGGTAAATTTTACCCACTCTACCTTTCACTGATGCTTCTTGGAGAAGAAAATGAATCTGAGGTATTTGAGAAGAACTGCCTAGAAGAAAACGATTTACTTTTGCTCAAAATGTATCAATGGAGGCCGGATTTCGCAGGAACGAGATCAATTCTTGGGAAGAGAGACTTCGTACAAATCGAAAGCATGAAAAATATTCTGGATGAAATGGAGGAGGATTGATTTTCTGTTTATTAGATTGCCATTTCAATTAGAATCAGGAAATGGTCTGATTTTGTAGTTTCTTCGCACCTGGCATTTCTTCCGTCTATTTTCATAGGAATTCTAAGAGAATTGTATGAAGCTGTAATACTGATCAGTATTATGACTGCACTTTCAGTTTGGTATCACAGAGAAGAAGAAAATAACAAAAGAGTAGCATTTGTTGAATTATGTTCGACGACACTTTTGTTTGTATATGGAATTTTCCAAATGTTACATTGTCCGTTTATTTTTCTATTCTATGTGGAAATTTTTTGGATGGAAGTTATATGTGCAGCTGTGGTTATCACAACTTACCTCTGCTGCTTCTTCATTCACAAAAACAAAAGTGTATATGACTTTTACCATCCCATAGGACTGCACCTGTTTCCGTCCTTTTGGGCTCTATTAGTTGCTACATATCACTACCAAATACTATAAAATGATAGAAGTTATGACATTTGATAATTTTTTTATTTCAACCATTCAAATGGTTCCCTAATTTAATTGGCTAATAAACACTACCAATACTCTGTGCAAAATCTCCCCAGATATCTGCAACTTCAACATCCTCCCTTGATAACTCCTCGTTAGCTTTACTCTTCTCACCGACAGTTCGACTGCCCTTGTCTTCGTACATTCCATCCACGCGCGTGCGAAGCTCCGTATTCTCCTTCATAAGTTTATCAAGGTTGTGCTCCTGTCGTTCGTGTAAAGCAGAAGCAGCAACCATCATCTGCCAAACACCGTTGTCCTCGGCAGAATTCTCCACTAACTGATCAAGTCCTTCTTTAAAACCTGTCTTGACGCGGTCGTCCTGGGTCTCCACCGCATCCATCCACTTTTTCATCAACGTGTTCAGAGTACTACCCATCGCCTCCTTTGTTTTTTTGAGGTGTTTAGCACTCCTACCCTTTTCAGCCTCCAATTGTTTGGTGAGGTTTTGACGCTCCTCCTCGAGACGCTTGACATGACTAAGAATATTAGTAATGTTCTGGTTACCTAAATCAGACTTTGAATCGGCCTGGCTATGATTCGAGCTTTGGTTGTTAGTAGCCGAATTGTTGGGGTTGATAGTATTAGGGCCCTGTCCATTCTCAAAATTTCCACTGGATTTCACATTACTGTCGCTTCGGAATTCCGTAGACATTTAGTGTTTACAATTTATACTTATATACAATACCTCCCATCACGAAAAAAATTTCAATTATCATTCTTAATTATTTTGATTGTTTTGATATTTTATAACATAACTTGAATCATCGCTTACTAAAACTGAGTCATAAAAATATAGTAAAAAATATGACGCAAGAGTATCAAAAGAGTGAAGTACCTGTATCTTGTCTAGTGCTTTAAATCATTCTATAAATTAAAAATTTGCCTTTTTAAGAAAACGATCTTCAGTAGCCTCAGTAGCCTCAGTAGCCTCAGTAGCCTCAGTAGCCTCAGTAGCCTCAGTAGCCTCAGTAGCCTCGGTAGCCCCAGTAGCTTCACCGACATGGAAACATTCAGAGTCTTTATCAGCATCACTGCGTCTTGTGCAGTCTAAATCTTCAAAAAGTACCAGATCATCAAGCAGTTTCTTCTCATCGTCATCGAGCATTTCGGTCTGGTTTTTCTTCAGGAAGTAGAAAACATGCGAAAGAAGAACACAAGAAACAAAGGTTGGTACACACGTGGAGGTGACAAATACTACACATCCGACAACCACATTTTTGACATCTGCGTCTGAATTGTTGATAAAGTTTCCAAGCCATGCATCCTTCAAACTCATTAAAACCGTCACAAAACAATGCGAAACAAGAAAGTCCTGCGTGGAAATTACATTGTATAGAACAAATGATATTGCAGTAATAAGAGGAATAGACGAAAGTTGGAAGCAAAAAACAAAGACATAAAAGCGCACCCGATCTGTTTCTCGTAGATCTTTTACAAATTTGATCAAATTCTTGAACACCGGGGGTGACTTGCTAACTTTGATGTATTGTTCGAAAAATATCGTAAACGCGGTCACGAGAAACATTTCCCACATAGATGCGAGAATGGTTGCTTGAAGTGTGCCAAGTATATATCCATACATTATCTTCGTAATATGCATTAAAGGGAATCCCAACACGGTCTGTGCGGCATGCCAACAAATCAACACGTAGATTATACTTTTACGGGTAGTCTCCGTATGCAAATCTGCATTGATATCCTTTGTGAAATTATGCCACTCCTCGGGGTCCAATCCCGATGGAATCTTATCATGCCACACAAGTGTCACGACTAAAAACAACAGAGCCGCAATGGCCATAGGAGCACACGTCAACCGCGCGACATCGGCATTACAGCAATGTTTCCTTAAAAATGAAAACAAAGTCCCTGCTCGTACATAAATTACATATTCTATTTTTTGTAAATATATAAATACACAGCACAGTTAAGTTTAGTGTTTTATTTTATTCATTGGTTACAAATGCAACGACTTGACCTATATAAAATACCACATAAAAGGGTAATAAAAAATTTTTCTTTTGTAAAAGAAGAAGTACGACAACTGACAAATCAAATTGACAGTTTAATAATATTTTCAATTGTAAATTTTGCATACATTGAATTTCGAAAATCATCGTCTGATGGCGAGATAGCAGCAACGATGGGATTGTCTTTGTTACTGTTGGTATGTGCCGTGAATATAATTCAAAAACTGTCTGGGAAAATCGATAACCTCTGCACGCTTTTGGTGACAGTTTTGAAAACTCTGCTGTCTTTTGTTGGAGCACAGGCAGTCATAAACACAATCACAATTCACGAAATTCACAGCGGGGACAAAAACCTTATACAAAAAGTCATGAGCTTTGTAGAAAGCACGATTATTTTGATTGTCGCAGCAATATTACCAAACTCGGTGAAAAACATACAGTGGTGCCAGCGGTGTATAAGTATTATTTTGTTCATGTATACCGACGCTATTGACAAATTTCTGTCTTCCTTCGGTGGGAGAGGACTGTTTCTTTTGGTATTTGCGGCCGCATACACGCTTTTGATGTCGTGGAACCCGGCATCCATAGAAAAAACAGCATTGACATATTACCCCAGGGAACTTTCTCTTGTTGTGCGGGCACTCAAGCTATTTACAATCAATACATCGACACAGATTTTGTTAGAACAATCTCAGAATAGCCAAGAACAGATCACCACTGCCTGTTTGGTTGTTGTTTTTACAAGTTTCATTTCAATTCTCTGTCCGTATTATAAAGAAGCACACGGGTATGCAATGTGGGCTGTCTCGAGAATACTCAGCGATCAATTCGAACATTTGATAAAAAAAACCGTACTAATTGTAATTATTAACGTATTATTTATTTTATTTTTTTCAATTTTCAAAAGCAGTGGTTTCATGCGATCTTTCATGCAGTTGACACTGCTCGTAACACTGAACACCTTTCTAAATATTGTAAACTCGCTATTTTTTACATTTAATGGATTTGAAAAACTCTTAATATTGTTTGTTTCTACATTATGTATTCATGTAATTATTGCAAATGCAAAATAATTTATTTTTAAACTCATAAAGTTGAACAACATAAAGTTGAAATTTCGAAATTCAAAAAAGAGAAGTTGAGTAAAATTGCTGCAAATTGACTAAAAAAGCTGCAAGTTGACTAATTGTTGAACGGCTATAAAATCGAGCAACTCCAAGCTGCCTTGAATTACGCCTGCACACACACGCATACAACCACCACCAGCATGAGCAATGCCATGACCAACCCCCTGCACCTTCTCTCCCCGGGCAGTGTTGCCTCGCGTGGTCTTATGAATACGACACATACATGCAGAAGCGAAAATTGTGTTTTTTGTAGTCAAACTACTTACATATTCCAACAATCGGAAGCTTACGCAGGTCTTCTACATGATTACAGAGTTACATTTGAAGAATACAAGAAAAAAATAGAAGAGAACCTGACCTACGGCTCATATTTTGCACTGATGGCATCACTACATAGCCTAATTTTTCAGATTGAAAGTACGTTCAATTTGGTATGTAATTTCAAATATCTTGTCAGCGACGCAAAGCAATGTTTCGAAATAAGTGTGCAAAATGAAAAAAGAGATTCGTTTTTCATGAGTGTACAAAGGGAGATAGATTCAAACGAAATGGCCAAATTCGTAAAGATAATACAAAAAAAGACAAGCAACATAAAAACAAAACTGACAGAAGTGAAAAATATGTGTCAATATTTTTGGAATTTAATCCGTGTAAAATTAGACGGAATGAGAGAAAATATGAGAAGAGGGGTGGAGAATATAGTTGACGAGTTCAACCAAAGAATGCAGCATGAGTTCAATCAAAGGGTAGTGGATGTAGGTAACGGTGGGGAGGTGTGTGAGGAAGAGAGTGCGGATTTGGAAATGCAAGGGGGGTGGCAAGAGCAAGAGCAAGAGCAAGAGCAAGAGCAAGAGCAAGAGCAAGAGCAAGAGCAAGAGCAAGAGCAACAGGAAGTCAATGTAGAAGAAAATGAAGATGAATGGTCTGGTGTCTTGATGGTAATAGACAGTGATGATGAGATAGAATGGGGAGAACTTTTTCCGGAAAATGCATGGGAGGGGTTGGAAGAAAATGAAATTTGGGAACTTCCAATTTGAGAGAAAGGGGTAAAAGATTTCAATAAAAATCATAGAAGGGCTTTTGCTGGTTTCAGAATATAATAGGACTATTTAATCTAAAGTTATTCGTCCTTCAAAGTAAGCGAAGAAAAATTAATCCATGAATCCTTCAACTCCCTAGCTTCAGGGCTTACATTATGTGCAGGCTTCAAAAGGCCAAACAGAGAAACAAGTGGCGGTAGGGGAGCTGAAGACAAAATATCGGAATTTTTGACACTGTTTTCCAAAATTATTAGGAAAGAATATAGTTTATATATTTTGATATTATAATTGTAAATTCAACAAATTGGGCTATTTGTAGTATTCTTTATTTAAGGCCCGTTTGTCAAAAGTCATTAGAATGACACCTTTATTGTTTATGCCAGTACTATTTACAAATTTGAACACCTTTGCAAGTACATTGCACCCAGAGATAGAACTGCGGAAAGAAATGAGTTATCATCGACTAAGAAATTTGAATTTGTGCACTATCAATAATATCAAGAACAGTTATCACTTTGATGAGTTTCGCGAAGAAAAACAGATGGAGCATGTTTTAAAGGACCGACCAGTATACCCTCCCATTCCAACAAATCACAATAAAAATTTGAGAATGCCACCACCACCACAAATTGCGCATAGGTGTGCGGCATGTTCTTTCAAAACGAAAAGAGGGGGCGGTCGGAAACACTCGACTTTGGGTTCATTGAAGTTGGAGTCGGATACACTTTTTAACAAAGACTTTGCATGCTTAAAGAAGGGATTAAACGAGCAACACGAATTGATTTGGGGTGGAGATTGCTCCTGTGGTGATTTATGGATGTTGCAGAAAAGAGTGCGTACGCTGGAACGCATGTTACTCGATTTGATAAATGCGTTTCTGGAATGTGATGACATTTCCTTCCTAGAAAGAGAGTCTCTCAAATTGCAGATATACCAGACTAATTTAAAAAACAGAAAAAGACCTACAGTGATCCGAGATGAATTAAAGCGAATTTTGAAATTTAGATATGAGTAATAAACAAAAATGTACCAACCTTTTCTATCAGGGAACCCCTCAGTATATTCACCCCCAAAATAAATTTCTAGATGTGTAGTATATTTATAATACTTGGCATCGTGTGCACCTCGACTGTATTTTTTTTAATATCACACCATTATTCAAAACACGAGGCAGATTTGGAGGGGTGTGAACGTTTCTTCCAAATACAGGACATTGGTATCATGTGCAACTCGTCGCGTCCTATCACAAATCGCTGTTCGCACGAGCAGTTCGTCGTGATCTTTACCATACTCGCATGCGTGTCAATTTGGCAGTTTTTCAAGTGTGCAACGGAAATTACGAATTAAGTGATAGAAATTATAATTTGATAAAATATTTTGTATTTTCAACGTGTATAAAACATTAGGTTCGTGTGATGAATAAGTTGTCAAACGGGTTTGCATGAAAGGGTATCCATCGCATGGCTTCAATTGACAACTATGATATATGGTAGATCTAAGCGGGACGTGACTGCATGTGCTCGCATTTCGTTACTGAAAACAAAGGACGAGGTTCTGGAACTCGAGAAGAGCGTTGAAAACGACCTGAGGGAAATCGCCGAGAAGGTGAAGCGGCAGAAACTATTACAGTCTTCAAACAACGCTACTTCAAAGTCGGTAGGCATGAAACAACTTTTGATCGAAAGCAGGGACAAGCGAAAGTTGCTGACGATGACCAAAAACAAGAGAACTGCACTGGAATCGTACATCTACACACTCGACTCGACTGAGTTAAATGACAAGGTGATAAAATCTGTAAAACAGACCTCAAATGCTCTCAAGGGACTTGGTCTTGATACGGCTATAGAAAACATGGACGACATGCAATTGGAAATGACGGAACATTTCAATGATTTTTCTGAATTACAATCGGGACTCTCGACTATGATAAATCCAAATGACATATCAGACGACGATTTAGAATCCGAATTGGATATGTTGTTAAACAACGACACTTGTTCTATTCCAAGTATGGTAGCCAAAAAATCAAACACTTCCAATTTATCGACTATCAAACAAGCCCCTGTCGTAGACAAAATAGAAATGGACAACTCCATGGAAACAGTTGAAACCCAAACACCGCCAAATAAAACCAAAAAGAAAATAGCGGTCGAAAGTCCTGTCACTGTTTCTGTTGCCGGTTCTAATACAGGTTCTGTTACCGGTTGCGTTACCGGATCCGTTACTGGTTCTGTTACTGGTTCTGCTACCGACGAAACCAACAAAAAAGATGACGTCGCCGCCATGCAGGAACAATAATTTTCAGCATCCATTGCTTTCATCAGGATGCAGACGCCAATCCTTTGTCGCAATTGACTCATACGAATACTTCATCGGCACAAAGTGCTGAAACACAGACACGCCAAATATGCGTCTTTTGCGCAAGGCATGTATTTGTAGAACATTTATATCTATAGAATTTACATGTATATATAAAAAAATTAAACAATTCCCAATTCCTCATTTTGTCTTTATCAAAATATTTAACATTTCACAAATTTAGAAAAAGTTTCCCCGGCATGTCCTCGAAAATGCACACTGTGAACCTCGGGCTGTGTCCGGAGTACAAAACAAGTAAGAGGCTGATATGCGACAAAGAGGAATACAAACTTCTCACAAATTGGGAAGACGGGTGGTTATGCTGGCTGCGCCTAAAAATCTACCAATACGACGTGACGATCGGTTTGTACATGCTAGACTGGTGGGAGAAAGCTTGTTTTAATCTATTTATCGGATATATTCTATTTTGTATCTATCGACATTCTATCTGCGTGATATTTGAATTTTTACAAATTCTTAAAACTTTCACCGACTTGGCTTGATACTTGTGTTTTTGACGAGTCCGCCGACATGTCCACGTCATGGTCTGGTCATGGTTGGGTCACGGTCTGGTCACGGTCCCATCACGGCCATCTCTCGTGTGACACACTTCATGCTGAATATGTTTGAGACCGAATTTTATTTTATGCATTCTATGTATTCTATTTTGTATTCTATGAGAATAGAATAGAAAATAGAATACAAATAGAATACATTTCTGGAAATCGGCTTCAAACATTTTTGGGGGGGTGGTCTGAAATTTTTGGAGAACATGTTCTCTTTGAGTTTCAAAAATTACAGTTGAGTAACTTTTCAATTTTCCGTTTTCAAATTTTTTGTCAATTTGTACACTTTTTAAAAAATTACAATTTTTCAATATAAATAAACGCAACCAAACGTGTGCGCACTTTGTTTTTGTGACCAGCATCTCTACATGATCACTCTCAAGCGCGCCCAAGTATTCTGTGAAACCAGTGTGTGGATGGCGCTGCCCTTGTTTTCGGCGTTAAGAAATGGAAAGCTTTTTCTGGCTGGCGCGCTAACGCTCACCATATTTTCGTCGACGCAATACTGGCGGCAGCTGATGCGGAGTGATGAGGCAAATGCAGTATGGCACAACTTGGACCGCCTCGGAGTCGTACTGGTGCTGTCGCAAGTGCATATAGCCTTCTGGCCGCCCTTGGCGCTGTTGTTTGCGGCGGGGGCGGTGCTACAGCGAATGCGCGTGAAGACTTATGTCTGGGGCGGAGGAGCGGGAGGGGTGTCTCGAGAAGTATTGCCGTTTCGCGCACAGCGCTGGCACTTTTGGTGTCATGTTTTGTGTCGCTACGTCGCGTTTTGGGCGTGCTGTCTGGCGAGTGGCCACGTGGCGACGACGTGTTCGGAGGACACTGCATGGCGTTTTTGGCAGTGCGCGCATATGAAACAATTCGTTATTTACTCCGCGCTTTATCTAGTGCACGTCTACGTCACGTTGATGATCGTTGTTTATTAGTACTCATGTAGTAACTACTACATTAAACCTGTGAACACGCCAAGTGTATATACGTTTTATGTGAATACTAATAATCAACACTGTAAACAACAATCAAAAGCCCGAAAATGTTGGAACTACAAACATTCAGACAGAAATCAAAATTGATTTGAGTTTCATTGGGGCCACGGATCCGAAAATTAAAGAAGAACAGAAAGCTAGAATTTTGAAAAAAATTGATGACGACTGGACTAAAACGCAGGAGTGGTGGAGAACTTATAGAAGCATTTATTGTCAAAGACAAACGTTTAAAAGAACTGCTTAAAAATTTCAAAAATGAGATCTTGATTTAGCACTTTCTTGAGTTTGGTCGGGTTGTGTTGGCGGAGTTGTGGTGGATGTCAAAAACCGCACCATATCAAAATGCGAAACCTCATTGAGATTTTTGATTGTTGGAAGTTCCAACACATTGTCAAATGCCTCCGGGGCGTCTGGGAGGAAATCGACGACCTGTACTGCGCTTCCCTTGGGCATCTGATGTAGGGTAGTGGCGTGGAGGGGTGTAATGGATTTACAGCTAGAGAGCGGGCGGGGTTCTTCAAATTATACAGGGGCATGATACTTTTACTCAACTTGTCAATTTTGTAATATTTGTATTATGAAATGAGCTTTCGTAATTTAAATGATTTTTACAAAAACATTTGTAATCAACAAATGAAAGTATCAATATCAGCAGGCAATTCCCAAATGTTGATAACTGCCTCACAAGTAAGATGTAGGAAACTGTAGCCTGTCCTGTTGTTATATGGTGTGATATTATTATGAATGAAAGCGTGAGAAAATAGAAGATGGAAATATACAAAAATAAATCACATTCCCAGTATATGTAGCGGAGTGTGAATGGTATGAACACAAACATGCTGACAAAATACATGAGTGTATTTGGTATCTGATCTGACACGTTTTCGATTGTAGCGCGCGCCGTGCAAATGAAGTAAGCTGCGACAAATGAAATTGATATGCAAACATATAACAGAGATAACATATCAGCGCCATGTGAAATTGTAAAAACATAAAACAAGTTTAGTGCAAAGCATTCAAAATAATACAAAATTTCATAACAAATCAAGTATGATATCGACAAATCGTCATCTTGTGCATCTTTCAAATCGACCCCCCATATCGTCTCTTCTTGTAAAATGTTTCTATTTCCTAAAAATATCCAGTAGATTGTGTTCAACGAACTCAAGATAGAGAATGGCAGACATACAATGATGAAATCAACATCGACCAACTGATTGTTGTTTTTTAATTCGACAAAAGTCGAGGGAACGTGGTGAATATGCTTTATGCCCTGCACGAGACATAGAATGCATGGGTGCAGCCATACAAATATAGAGGCAAGCTGTCTGAAGAGTAGACCACAATTAACGGGCACGAAATTGCACATTTCAAATGACGATATGAAGCACTCAACGAGTGGTCTGAAACACTCCAAGCACGTACTCATCATTTTTATGGTGCATGACAGAAAGACAAGAATACAGCATAAAATCACAACCCCTGAGTCATTGAATTCCAGTAACATTTTTTGTATAAATTGAGTCGTATATCTTTTCAAATAATGAAATCAAATTTTACGTTGTGATAATAATAATGATTGCATATTTTAGAAGAAATAAACCAATACAATTGTGGCATTGAGGCGCGGCAGGCACGGAATTTGTAGCTGTGTGTTATTATTTCTGTTGTATGACTTTCAGTTGTGTGCTGCGACGGATTTTTGTTACGCGTGTCAAGCAGGAACATACTGTTTTCTCGAAACGCAATACCAATGTCCAGAGCATGCAATCTCGTCGTCTCAATCTGGGAATATTTCAGATTGTATTTGCACCGACAGTTATTACGAAATTAGCCACGATACAGGAGAGTGTGCCAGATGTCAGCCAGGGTTCTTTTGCGTTGAAGAAAAGTCGCATGCATGTCCAGCGCACACAATTTCGCACGAGGGCAGTTTTGCACCCAACCACTGTTTGTGTGTCGAGGGATACACGTTGAGTGGGTATCAAAGTAGCCCCCAGGGCGAACTGCCAATTTGTACGCAGTGTGTGGGTGGTAAGTTTAAAGAACAAATTGGGTTCGACGTTTGCTCTGACTGTGAGGCGGGGAAATATTCCACGACGATTGGATCGACTAGCAACGCAAGTTGTCTCAACTGTCCTATCAATCACGGCTCGAATGCAGGCTCCGACTTGTATGCCGATTGTGTTAGTAATGTTGGGTTTTATCAAAACGAAACTTTGTGGAATACTTTGCAGGTAAAGTATGCTGAGGTGTGTCCACCGGGAACTTATCAAGACGAAGTTGGTAGATTTGAATGCAAACGCTGTGAAGATCTCGTCGACCCCGGGCCGGCGCAAACTTCCCCGCCAAACAGCGACTCGGCAAGTGATTGTATTTATTGTTTTGCTAATAGTTTCATCTATTCGACCCTAATTGGAAATATTGCGGACTGTACTTGTAACAGTGGCTACTACACTCAAAGTAATCAAGTCTGTGCCCAGTGCCCAGCCGGGAAGTACTCGGACACAAACAATGTAGATGAATGTCTTTCTTGTAGTGAAAATCAATACTCACTATCGGGGGCCAAGACTTGTGAGGACTGTTCGGTGAATTCACATTCAGCTGTGGGGTCTACCTCAATTCAAAATTGTATTTGCAATTTGGGGTTTGGGGGTTCGAGTGGCTCCTGTACGACATGCGACCCTGGGTACTTCACACTCATCTCTGGGCTTGAGGCAACATGTACGGCGTGTTATGAAGATCACTACATGCTTGGATTAGATTGTACTGAGTGTCCGATAAATTCATTTTCACCGCGCTTCAGTACTTCATTGTCTGACTGTGCATGTAATATTGGGTACGAACAGAAAGACGATCAAGTCGAGTGTGAGATTTGCGCAGTTGGGAAGTTCTACGACACGGGCACGAAACTGTGCACCGCGTGTGCACCCGACACTTACAACGCAGTCCCTGGTGCTACGCAGTGCATTTCCTGCCCTACAGGAAGTTATACGAATGGGGCTGAAAACGCACACACCCGTGCCATGTGTTTGTGCAGAAAAGGATTTGAGGGGCAAATTTACGAGACGTCTGGTTCCTGTGTGGGATGTGCCTATGGCAAATACAAGGCGCTTGTGGGAAATGGCCTCTGCGAGGTGTGTGACTCTGGTACATATTCTGATGAAATTGGCAGTTTGGAATGCACGTCGTGCATGGCCAATTCATACTCGGAGATTGGGGCAGGAAGCGCAAACGACTGTATCTGTTTTCCTGAATTCGAAAAGATTAATGATGAGTGCGTGGGGTGTAAAAATGGATATTTTAAAAACGAATCTGGAAATTTCGCATGTATACCGTGCCCGGTCGGAATGTATGCAGATTGGGACTTGGCAAGTGTGAACGAAAGTAGGACAAAATGCTTTGACTGCCCAGTAAATACTTATCAAGACCTGACAGCATCAAATAGCTGTAAACAATGCATTGCAAATAGTTTCAGTGGTGAGAAAAGCACAAAAAGTGAGCAATGTTTGTGTGGTCCGGGATTTTTCAAAAATGACGATAGTAGCTGTGTTCAATGTGCAAGCGGATATTTTAAAACGGTTGTTTCCGACGACGCCTGTCAAAAATGCCCTGCAGGGTATACTACTCTGACGAGCGGGACCACTTCAGACTCCGCATGCGTCCCTTGTAATGCGACAGAATACGAGGTTGACGGAGTCTGTGTGCAGTGCTACGAAAATAGTACAAGTGAGGTTGGAAGCTCGGATGTGACATTCTGTACTTGTAAGGCTGGATACTACAAATATTCATCGTCCAAATGTTACGAATGTGAAATTGGAAGTTACGCTCCCTCCATCGGGATGCAGCAATGTCTGCTTTGTGGAGCGGGGACCGTGGGCCGCATTTTGCCAGTCGGCATGTTCCGCGACAGAAATCACGGTGAGTATTCCGCATGCGTTGCCTGTAGCGCAAATCAGTATTCGACCGACCACAGACAATGCAGTGATTGTCCAGCGCATAGCACGTCGCCCGTTTCGAGTAGTTCAATTGAGGAATGCATTTGTGATGTCGGATACAGTCGAATTGGAAATGAGTGTGTCAAATGTAACGCGGGGTTTTATAAGGACAAGATTGGCAATGATGCATGTGTAGAATGTGAAATTGGAAAATACCAACCAATAATCGGCTCCACAAACTGTTTGAATTGTCCACAGAATAAAACAACTGTGGTTGAATCATCGACAGCCATCGAAGCGTGTCTTTGTCTCCCTGGCTATGAGTTTTCGTCAATCGACAACTGTAAGCTGTGTGCGAATGGAAAGTTCAAAACGACATATTCGAACAATGACCAGTGTGCTGCTTGCTCTTCGGGTACATACTACCCCGAATCACTAGCACCGTATATTGCGAACAACTGTGTAGTCTGTCCGGGGGGGAAAATTTCCAGCGAAGGTGCGTTCGGGGTTGAAGAATGTGTTTGTGAAGCAGGGTACTACGAATCAGAGACACAGGAGTGTTCTGCATGTGAAAGTCAGTTTTACTGTACCGGAAACAATGTGAAGACTGCATGCCCTATGAACGCACTCTCTTCACATCCAAGAACGTTAGAAAGTCATTGTCATTGTAAATCAGGGTTTTACACACAGGACGGCATTTGTAAACTATGTCCCGTAAATTCATATTGTAGCGGAGTGCGTGAATTTGTTGATGGTAAATTTGTACAAGTGGCCATAAGCTGTCCCGTAAATTCTACGACGCTAACAAAACCCGGCCAGGTCTCTCTCAGAAACTGTATTTGCGACAGTGGATTTTACCGCGAAAATGACATGTGTAAGAAGTGTCCGGTTAATATGTATTGTTACAACGAATCGAAAGTCCACTGCATGAACAACGCGACCTCATTGAAACTGTCGTCGTCTGTGGATGAATGTAAATGCGATGCAGGGTTTGAGAAGAACAGGATTGCCAATGGTGACAGTGATGAGCAGTGTATTTTGTGCTCCTCCGACAAAGTTTGCCACCACAGTGCAAATGTTTTCAAAATAAGATTTCGAGTCACGTTACCAATGTTACCAAATGCAGTGACTGATGAAATCAAAGTTGAAATTTTGATTTACTTTTCTAAGGTTTTAAAAATTGAAACGTATCGCATTGTTGGGCTTTTTTCGCAGATGAAAATATTTCAAGGGTCCTCAAGGAGATTGCTTGCAGACCAGACCGAGATTTTACTAGAAGTAGAGTCCGAAACTCTAGAAGATAGCAACGATATACAGCAAAGCATACAACATTTATCCTCTGAAAGTTACAATTTTGAATCTGAATATGTGTCAAGTGTTACAATTACATCGACATATCAAGATGAAATGCAGGATGAGGTTTGCGCAATGGACGCATCTGAAGTCAGCCAAAAGTGTATTTGTGCGGATGGTAAATATTGTAATTTTAACGGAAGCTGCAGTGGGGTATTTTCACAGTGTTTGGACTGTGTCGCGGGTTCTTACTGCTCGCACAATTTGATCACGGCATGTCCTTCCAATTTCTTGTCCCCCGCAAAAAGCACGACATTTCAGAATTGCTTTTGTATGGATGGTTATTACAGGAAGAGTGTAAACGAGTGTGCTGAATGTCCAGAGAATAATTACTGTAAAAATGGAAACAAGACACAATGTTCAGTTCACGACACAAATCTAGTCAGTCTCGCAGGTAGCACGGTCTGGGAAGACTGTATTTGTAGACCTGGATATTTCCGCATTTCCCCATACGATTTGTGCAAACCATGTCCGTTAGATCATTTCTGTCCGGGAGAGGCAGGTCACGGGCTGCCCAATATTTTGGCATGTCCAGAAAATGAATTTACATATGAAATCAAACAATTTGAAAGAATTCAATGTATCTGTATAGCAGGCTTTGTTTTGTCAGAAAGCGAAAACACTATGAAATGTTTGCCATGTCAGGAGGGGGAGCGGTGCAGTGCCGGACAGGTGCTAGAAACACAGTGTCACGTGCAGAATCGAATCGCCAATGCGGACCACACAAAATGTGTGTGTCATATCGGGTATGAGCAGTCTGCGAATGGTGTGTGCGAACCATGTGGAACTGGAAAATACAAATCCGACATTGGCGATCACTTGTGTGAATTTTGCCCCCCCAATCAAATTATGCAAAATGATATTTGTGTACACTGCCAGGAATTCTCGACGGCAAGGCCCGGCGATACGGAGTGTATCTGTCAGGCACCGCGGGTTCTGGTGAATGGAACATGTCAGTTGTGTGAGGAAAATTACGTATGGTCTGGTCAAAATATTGCCAATGCGGCTGGTTACGTTCATCCCGTTTGCGTGGTCTGTCCATTACATTCGTCGACCGAATCGGAATTCGGTGTGACGAACATGAATTCCTGTCTATGCAGCGATGGTTATGTCCGGGGGTTAGAGGACGCTCCATTCTGCGTGCCGTGTCCGGAGAATACATACGAGCAAGATGGAGTCTGTGTGAGCTGTGGCGAAAACGCACTGAGTGCAGTGGGAAGTCATGGTAAAATGTCTTGCTTTTGCAATACAACTCTATGCCAAGTAAATGTATTTTCTGACATTTGCTCGGAAAAATGCGAAAATCCGCCGAATGCCTGCACGGAGTGTCCACCGGGTCAATTTAAAAGTTATGTCTCTTCCACCGGTAACAATGACAGGTGCGTGCTGTGTGGGTATGCCAGCTACCAACCAGAAATTGGTCAAACTTCTTGCGTGCATTGTCCAGAAACGCGAACACATTCAATCTTAGAAAGTGTAACAGTTCAAGATTGTGAATGTGATAAGGGGTATGAAGATAGAGACGTGGACCTGAACTCTCTTGCACAATGTTACGAATGCAACCTTGGATTTTACAAGGGAATTGTTGGCAACCACGAATGCCTCCCATGTGGTATTGGATTGTTTTCCGATAGTATGAAGTCGACAATTTGCAATCAATGCTCGGAATTTTCTTCAGTTGCTGGAGCTAACACCACCAAAGAACAGGCAAGCATCTCCGTGCATAATTGCACATGCAGTTTTGGATTATTCAAAAGTGAGGAAAATGAATGTCGAGAGTGCGTCAGTGGATCTTTCAAAAATTTTAAGGGCTACGAAGAATGTGTCTTTTGTGGAACTTCAAACGAACAGTACAACAATTATCTATTGAACAAGTATGGAGATAACTCTGTTGGCGCGGTTCATTCCGACCACTGTCTTGAATGTCCAGTAAACTCCGGGCAAAATCACGAGCTTGTTCCTGATTTTTTCGTAATGTCTGAATTTGAATCGTGTCTTTGTTTTCCTGGATTCCACCAACGTAACCAAACTCGATGTGTGCCGTGTGACGACAAGCAGATTCAGCCCGGCTTTTCTCTGGAGGATTGTAAATTTTGCGATAGTGGTCAGTATTTTGTGGCGTCGAATTTGTTCTGCCCCACTTGTTCGTTAACGTTTGAACCGAAGACAGAATACTCATTATCAAATTATACAAATACGATTTTGAATAATTCATTAGAGGTGAGACACTCTGGATTCGTATTGAATTCACTTGACCCGAGTTTGCCATTTGGAGATAGCGAACTGGACTGTATTTGTGATGTCGGATACGAGAGGAAGTTTTTCTTATCATACATCTACGACTGCATCTTATGTCCTGCTGGATCATCAAGGGGCTCCCAGACGCAAAGATATTGCTCTGAGTGTGACACTGACACATTTATGCCTCACCGGGGAAGTTTGGAGTGTTTGAAGTGTCCCTCGCATTCGTCGACCTTGAATCTTACGGGGGCGGACAATATCCTGGATTGCGTGTGTGACCTTGGTTTCTTTTGGAATTCTACACACTGTGTGCCGTGTGAGGCGGGCACGTACAGAAATGAAATTGATATTGAAAATGAACCAACTACGTGCAATTTGTGCCCACCAGATCACTATTGCCCAGAAAATTCAGTACACCCAATTGCATGTTCAAACAATGAATTTTCATTATCGAATTCAAAAATTATTGAAGACTGTAAGTGCGTTGAGGGACATGGCCGCAGTGTTGGGTCTGCATTGTGTGCCGCTTGTTCTCATGGCTTTTACTCGGGGAGGGGGGATAATACATGTGAGACATGCCCACAGCACAAGAACACGTCGCAAGTTGGGTCTTCTGTAATAAATCAATGTCTGTGTATACCAGGATATGGGCAATATAGCTCTGCACCTACCGACCCGTGTGTAATATGCGGGGATGGGTTTTATGCCCCGGGTGGTGATAATATCCCGTGTTATTCTTGTGGGTGGGGAGCGCGCTCCGATCCGGAAACGGCTGCGGTGTCGCTGGATCAGTGTTACTGTGACGGGTCGATTGGTGTGAGGGAACTGTAACATGATAATTTATTGTCGGAAGTGTATGTACGCACTCATCTGCCTCACAGACGTGTAAGATTACGAGTCCAACGCATTTTGTTTTTGTGTACAACTGAATAAATTGCAAATTCCTTACCACGAAACGCCTCATAAACTGTCTGTGGTGTCAATTTTTGAAATTTGAAATAATTTGTAAGTTACCCAATTTTGAAATTTAGCTATTCACAAATTTACAATGACATCGTTTTATGTGCTTAATACCAAATTATTTGAATTTATTCAAATTTTGGAAGTTGAGTAAAACTTGCGCCTGCGTTCGCGAATTTCGGAATGCGGGTTGAGTAAAGTTTTTCAGGTACTAGTTTGTATTTGAAGGAGTTGAGTAAAAATAAACCAATACTAAAAATCCTCTGTGATCCGCTTTTAGATCCTTAAAACCCCCCTCGACCCCGAAGTCGCGAACACAGGAATCCGGAGAGGGTGCGGCACGCGGTGGTCGGGCAACGGCGCGCCCCGATGTCGCGGTGATGCGCGCGGGGGCGTTCGGGGCTGGTGCGCGGGCGCGTTCGGGGCTGGTGCGCGGGCGCGTTCGGGGCTGGTGCGCGGGCGCGTTCGGGGCTGGTGCGCGGGCGCGTTCGGGGCTGGTGCGCGGGCGCGTTCGGGGCTGGTGCGCGGGGGGGGGGGGGGGGGGGGGGGGTGGTTGAAATGCTAAGGCGAGTTCGGCAAGAAGGGAGGGTGTGGGATTTCAATGCCGGAGGGTATGCGTGGGCGTGTTGGTGGCTTGTTACTGACACCCTTGTTGAATGAGCAGCGATTCTGACGGTCGTTCTCCGAACTTAGATGGCTCCAAGATGTCGAGTAGTCAGGAGGAGCCCCCCTACCTCGATGCGGTTGCCGATCTCTCCAGGCAGTTCCAAGTGGCGGCGGTGGCTCCAAAGCGTGGTGTGTTGAAGAATATCGGCGCCAACGGGGGCGTAGAAGGGAAGAGGAAGGACAAGAGATCTGTCGGGTTGGTTGGTGTGGGTTGTGGGGGGGCTTCGGCTGCTGGGGATGTATTGCCAACGCTAGAGGAGTATGATGCCATGTTCAACACCGATCCCTGCCTGGTCCGTTTGGACGAGAAGTACAACCACAAGCTCCTCCAGGTTGCTAATCAGACCTATTTTCTTTTCGACGAAGCGAGGAAGTCTGCCCTCTCCGCAACTGGTCTCGATCCGAATCACCCGATCAGCTCCACGTTAGACAACGATGAGAAATGGGTACGTGTGAAGGCGATCGCTGGGAAGATGATGACTGTTATCGGAATAACAGCTTCGGAGACCCGCAAGATCCTCAACATCTCAGAAGACCCGACTGCCAACGACATCATGAAGAAGTTCGAGGAGTTCTGCCTGGAACGTCTGAAGAGATACGAAGATAACCAGATGACCGGCGACTACACTCGTGCTAATCAGATTATGACGAGGCACAAGTATCTTCGAGAGAGTGTCAATGCCATGGTCGGCTCTGTGTCGGATATCAAGATCATCAATAAGGAGTTGAAGAAGGAGCTCGACTTGATGGACAAGTGCTTTGAGACGTTCACCAATCGTGAGGCTGGTTTGAGCGCGTTGCTGGCCATACTCGATCTAGGCTTCCCGAAGATGATGATTCGGAAGTCAAGCATGATTCTCCGCATGATCAACAGGGAGATGCATTCGGACCATCGTAGAGCTCAGGACGACTTCAGCGAGGAGATCAAGAGCGCCAACAAGGTGATCAATGCGGTCATGAGGGAATGGACCAGTGCCAAGGCACTGAACATCTCTTCGAAACTGAGCAAGCTGTCTTCTTCTATTGTCCCTGGTGAGCCGAAGCCAACGGCCGATTTCGAATTCGAAGCACACCTTGACTCGAAGATGTCCAAAGAGTTCTTGACCAGTGGGTTTTGGCTCCCTTTGATGCTACCGATTGTGCTTGACGTGGCATCGGCAGACGGCTTCATCGCCACACCAAGTGTCCTCAAGACGTCCTTGGCTGCTCTCAACGTTGCGGTCAATGGAAGTCGTCGGATGCGAGAATCGGACACCAGCGCTCCAGAGAAGAAGTTCTGGGAACTGTTTCCGGATCTCAAGAAGCTGTTGATGCTGATTGTGATCAAGTACGATCTGAAGATTGATGGCATGATGAGGAAGGTTTGCGATGTGCAGGCTGTACTTCCTAATACCCAGGTTCTAAAAATTTCGCAGAACCTTGAAGGGCAAAGGGTGGTAATGTCTGGCTATGTAAAACAGATGTATGAGGGCTTCTACTTCGGCACCATCGGGCAGCACGGCAGTGCGGACAAGCGGTTTGGGGAGGGGTCGGGAAAGGGGGAGGGGGGGTCTAAAGATGGGGGTGGGGACGTTAAGGAGGGGGGGTTGTCTACGGAGTTGAAACTCTTTGGGAAGTGTGAATTTCACGGTGACGGAATTCGCTCCTTGGGGGACAAGTCTATCGTAGATGATGCATTCAAGATGGTCCTGGACCTTGACTGCCTTCTGTTGGGTGGCGACGAGGAGGTGGTACCGAACATCGGCAAAAAGAAACTGGTCGAGGATTTTGGTTGGTTCCGTCCGATGCTCCACAAAAACTGGAAGATTGTCGTTGCCATACGCAATTTGGCCGGTGCTACCATCGCTCGTATGCCTACAGGAGACTGCGAGGAGGTCCTCGTCAGGTATCCTACGATTGATGTTGACGGGGCGAAAGTTGTGGTGGAGACAACGATGCAGGCGGAAGAAATTCTCGTGACCAGTGAGCCGGAGAATTCGAGTGATGTGGGGTACGAGATGCAGATCGGTGGTACGCAACTGGAATTGTACAACTCCATCTACGACTACGTCAAGCTTGGCCCGTTGATCAAAGACATTGATTTCGATGACATGAGGTGCTATTTCTCCGATGTCTTTCTTGGGACGACTGAGAATAAGATCCACCAGCAAAAAGTCATCAAGCCTTTCAAGGCTATGATGCAGAAGACCAACTGGAAACTCATTATCGAGAATGTCAAGCAGAGAAGTGGTGACCAAACATTCACAGACAAGATTGGAAATAATCAGGAGGCTGCTCGTCAGGTCTCAAAAATCAAGTACATCATGGAGGATCTCACGACGGTCGGAAAGGAGGAAGATTCAGATGAAGCCTTCACTGCATCTTTTACGGTGGTACACGTCAACTCACTTGCGTGCTTTACGGTCCAAGTGATGGCTGCCTTGAAGGAGGACTTGAACGATATGCAGAAGCGCATGCTTTGGAAGCTTTCTGTCTGCTATTGGCAAGATGCCGTTGAGGACATGATGAAGTGGATGAAGGGAGGGGGGGGGTTGATCGATGCGGGCGCTTCGGTGGAGAAGCCGTTGCCTGCGACGGAGGAAGTGGAGGACGCCGGGGGAGCTTTTGTTTTGGAGGCTGCTGGGGAGGGGGCGGCTTTGGAGGGGGTTTTGGAGGAGGTGGCAGAGAGCAAAAAGAAAAA
>Ga0315330_10000073_pt1 | contig 49103 bp, 42 predicted proteins | sample M140m34915metaG_FD_203453 | JGI IMG/M metagenome (GOLD analysis project Ga0315330, IMG submission 203453) | Ammonia-oxidizing marine archaeal communities from Monterey Bay, California, United States - M1 40m 34915 | ecosystem: Environmental > Aquatic > Marine > Intertidal zone | place: USA...
TCTGACAGTCTTTGGTGTGTTACCGGTGATAATTGTAAAGAATGCAAGTTTATAAAGACCCATGATGGATTCAAAACTATTGATATCGTTGGGGGCGGGGATGAAACATGGAGAGCAGTTAGTCTTTTATTTAATAGGGAATACATATACTACGCTATGGATGCCGAATTTATACAAAATAAGATTTATCGCATTTCTCGTGATAATTATGTCAGAACTGAACTAGGTATTATTGACGGGCCTGTATACTACTCACTAAAAAGAGGAGATAAATATTTTTTTCAAGTTACCTCGGAACTTTGCCCAAGTCAAAAAGATAAGAATGCTTCGTTATGGCAAGTGGAAGGAAATAGTGTTTCTAAGATTTGGTCAGAGAAGAAGGATGTATTTCCATTAGTATTTATGCCTGGTACGATCCATTTTCCATATGGAAAGGGGAGTAATAATGAAATTTATTTTAATTGTGTAGGTGTTTCCAAAAGTTCCAAAAAAACATTTAGGCTGCAGTTAAATTAGCATATAAACAACATTATTTTAATTTTTTTTACAACAAGGATATGACAAGAAAAACATTTAAAAAACATATTATTCATCCGGAGGGATGGAGATTTGCTATTATTTTTTTTTTAATTTCATGTTTACTCTTATTTATTTACATCCCAATTTCAATAATTGGATTCTTATTAACTATTTTTACTTTGTGGTTTTTTCGTGATCCCACAAGAAATACTCTAATAGACTCAAATTTAATTATTAGCTCAGCTGATGGAAAAGTCTGTTTAATAGATGAAGCTTGTCCTCCCAAGGAAGTTTCAATGAAACAAGAAAAAATGAAGCGAGTATGTGTATTTATGAATGTCTTTAATGTCCATGTTAATAGAAGCCCTGTTGCTGGGATTATTTCAGACATTATTTATAAAGAAGGGCAGTTTTTAAATGCAAGTCTTGATAAAGCAAGCGAAAAAAATGAGAGAAATAGCTTGGTTATTAATAGCAACCATGGAGCTGACATTATTGTTGTTCAGATAGCAGGTTTAATAGCTAGAAGAATTTTGGGATTTGTATCTAAAAATCAAAATCTTAATCAAGGTGAAAGGTTTGGTCTCATTAGATTTGGTTCGAGGGTTGATATATACATGCCTTTGGACTCAGTTGTTAAATGTGCCGTTGGCGATAAGGTTGTAGCTGGCGAATCTGTGCTTGCATCATTTAATTAATATTCATGAAAAAAATTGATTTCAAAGTTTTACTTCCAAACGTGATTACTCTCTCAGGGCTTTGTTTTGGCTTAAGCTCAATCAGATTTGCACTAGAGGCAGATTTTAATTTAGCTGTTTTGTGTATATTGATTGCTGGTATTTGCGATGTTCTAGATGGCATGCTAGCAAGACACCTTCAGAGCGAATCAGATTTGGGAGCTCAATTAGATTCACTATCAGACTTTTTAAGCTTTGGTATTGCTCCTGGAATTCTTGTATACATGTCTATTTTTAACCAAAGTAGCGGTATAGGTGCTTTTGCTTGTCTGATTTTCATCATTTTTTCTTGCTTAAGGCTGGCTTTATACAACGTAAAACTAGAATCTTCAAAAGCCAATAATATAGAACCAGATAGCTTCTTTACTGGAATCCCAACACCTGTTGGAGCCGTATTGATACTATTGCCATTAACACACTCATTTATGGGTTACTCTTGGGCATTTGATAATTTAAATTTTGTCGCTGGTTATATCATTCTTATAAGCGGGTTGCTTACTAGCAGAATACCAACTTTTTCAATTAAAAGAAGAAAGCTGCTTATTAAATCTAGACTTGTTTTTCTTATACTTTTTTTCTTAATAGCCTTAAGTATTATTAATTTTATCTGGCTATCAATTAATGTATTAGCAATAATTTATTTGTTTACAATTCCATTCTCTATTTTGGCTTGGTACAGCAATCTCAATAAGATTAATTAATAATTTTTTTATTCTTTAAAAAATTAATTTTTTTTTATATATTATTATCTCTATTAATCATATTTCTAGGGGAGTAATTAATGATTGATGCATCAAAATCTATAGAGGCATGTGCAGCTTATTATGGTGATGAAGCTGATGCTATGAAAGCATATCTTATAAATGGTGAAAAAAATGCTTTAGCATTAGACAATCGTGGTCCGATAGCCTTTGATGAGAATGGTGATTTATCCTCTACTATCAAAGAAGCTTATTCAAAAAATGGTTTCTATATTTTTGAGAGCGTCCTAAACAATGAAGAGGTTGAGGATATAAAAGAAGACTTGGAAAATTTAAGACAACAATTTCCTACCGGTCCTGAAAGTACACTCAACGCTAAAGGCGAGCCTGCAATGAATGCTGAATCGAAATCTTTAACATTGGTTTGGTCAAAGCCTTTAGGAGATCCTCTTGGAGGCACTGAATTAGCTAATGGAAGGCACCAGATAAAAATGTTTGAGCCTGAAGCAAAGGAAGATGCTCCTATGGCCGTTCCTTTAATTTTATTAGGATCATTACAGTTTTCTGATGCATGTCTAAGAACCTATGCCCATCCCAAGCTCCTTAAAGTAGCTGAGTCCATAAACGGGAAGGATTTTGCACCTTTTAATGAAGCTTTATTTATAAAAGAACCAGGTATTGGAGCTGCAGTATCCTGGCATCAAGATGGAGTAACACACTGGGAGAGCAAAAACTTTGATGAAGAAATTCATGGATTTAATTTTATGGCACAAGTTTATGGAAGCACAGCGGTAAATGGTGTTTGGGTAGTCCCAGGAACACATAAAGTTGGAAAAATTGATATTAAAAAAATAGTTGCTGAAACTGGAAGCGAGCGAATTGATGGAGCTGTTCCAATAGTTTGTAATCCTGGCGATGTTGTAATTTGTAACAGACAGCTATTACATGGATCTTTTCCGAATTGTGGATTTGAGCCACGTGTAACTGTCAACTTTGGGTTTCATAAAAGGTCATCTGTTATTGGTACGCAAGGTGGCGGTATTCATAGCGAAGCTCAGGTTTTTGATGATGAGATTATTGAAAGAAGGTCAAGATCAATTGGTTATGCGATTGAGGCAAGAAAGCAAAAATACCCAAACGAAGAGGCATATAAATATTATCCTTTTGAGCAATCTGGCAAGTCTTTTGTATGGAACGATGGCTCTCGAGAGGATCTCAAAGACTATAACCTTGAAGACTTAAGTATTTAAAAATATATAAATTAATCCGCAAGATTTATTAGCTTCAAATAAAATTGAATATTCTGTAAAATCTCAGTTACATTAGTTTAAACATTTTCTGTATGCGTTTTCTTATAATCATTTTATTTTCAATTTCTTTGTATGCAGAGGAATCTAAAGTGATATGTGAACTAGATGGAACCTATTCCATTACTTACAAAGATATAAAGAAAACTTATCTTTCCGAGGGTATAGAGTTCTTTAAAAATCTAGCCACACAGACTCAACAGTCTTTATTTCTGCTACAAAGAGCCAAAACTAGTTTTGCCTCAGAAGATTGGGAAAAAGATAAAATGTACGTTGTTCAATACTGGGAAGCCGATACCCAAAATGAAAAATTTAAATCTTTAGTACATACCTTTGATCCATCACCAATATGGTTAAATCCAAAAGCTAATTGGGAATCAAAGGTTACTAAAAATGGAATAGAAGTTACCCATTCAATGAAAGCAGGAGAAGAGCATCCATTGTTTCCAGAATATGATGTCGACTTTTACAGAGTTACTAACACTTTTAACTGGTATACGGGTAAAGGTAAGATCCAAGCTGATATATGGCTAAAAAACAAAAAAGATTCTAAAAACTCTGATCCAAAAGTTGAGGTAAGGGCATCTGGTCAATGCTCGCCTCAAAAGAAAAAGTTTTAATAATATGTCTAATAAGAATTTACAACTATTTCAAGCTGCTCTTGATAAGATTTTGAGGGAGCAAAAAGTCAAGAAGAAAAAAAACAACAAGAAGAAAGTTGTGAGTATAAGCAGCTTTAAAAAGTCTTAAGCTATATTTATGCCACTGAGGCAATAAAGAGACATGCAATAACTATAAGTATTGGCATGTATTTATCTATTTTTTCCATATTTTTTTAAGTTAAAAAAGGCCTATGCCACCTCAGCGTGGCTCAACTTGCCAGGCTCTGAACTTCTAATTATTTTTTATTTTTTCTAGCTTTTCGAAGTTCTTTATATTTTTTTTCTAGTCTGAGTTTTTTTAATTCTCTGACCGCTTTTCTTTTTTTACTGGCAAGTGATGAGTTATATGCTCTTTCACCTTTATTAATAAAACACTCCTATAAAAGAATTTTATTTTACTTATTAATAGTAACAAAAATAAATAAAATCTCTACAATATTAAGTACATGTATAAAGAAGAAAAAACTAACCTAAAAACATTTCTTGTTTTTATAGATGTCCACTCTTTAAGTGATAAGCAGGTTATCGACGAAGCCGAAACAGAGTTTTATGATTTGGTAGTTTCTTCTGGGGCTGAAATAGTTGGCAAAAGCTCTCACAAACAAAGCAGGCCATCAATAAGTCATTTTATTAATAAAGGTAAGTTAGAGGAAATTTTTGATTTAATAAAAGGCTCAGGGATTGATCTGTTGATTGTGAATCATAAACTATCAGCATCACAGGCTAGAAACTTAGAGCTAAAGCTTAAAGTTAGAGTAATTGATAAAACAGAATTAATTCTAGATATTTTTGCATCAAGAGCAACTACGCATATTGGTAAACTTCAAGTCGAGCTGGCTCAATTAAACCATCTTTCAACCCGTTTAATCAGAGGCTGGACTCACCTTGAAAGGCAAAAGGGCGGGATAGGTCTTAGGGGGCCAGGTGAAACCCAGCTTGAAACAGATAGAAGGCTTATCGGTCATAGAATTAGAACATTGAAGAATAGGTTAAAGAAGGCGCATAAACAGAAGCAACTTAATACTTATGCAAGAAAGAAGAGTAGGAACAAGCTAGTTGCTTTAGTTGGTTACACCAATGCAGGCAAGACAACATTATTTAACAAGTTAACAAGCAGCAAGCAATATGCTGCTGACAAACTATTTGCTACTCTTGATTCTGTAACCAGAAGAAATATTGATCCTGAATTAGGCCCTATATTATTTTCAGATACAGTAGGTTTTATCTCTGACTTACCCACAGAATTAATAGAATCATTCAAAGCCACGCTTGATGAACTTCAATCAGCAGATTTACTTCTTCATGTAACAGATTGCTCTGATGATGATCATGACCAAAAAATAAAAGAGGTTGATGTAATTTTAAATAGCCTTGGGTTAAAAGAAATACCTAAGATTATGATCAATAACAAATGCGACCTGATTGGGCTTAGAGATCCAGAGGTAAGAAAGTTAAATAATGAGATATGGATTTCTGCTGAAAAAAGTCTTGGCATTGAACAGCTTCGAGATAGGATAAATAAAGAGCTATTTAATGGGATATTTAGAGGCTGGGTATCAATTGAGTCATCAATGGGGAAACTTAGATCTGAGCTTTATTCTATGGGGTGTATTTTAAAAGAGGAGAACTCTTTAACTGGCAAAGTGTTTTTAAATATAGATATTGGTAGAGAAGAGCTAGATAAACTATTAGAAAATGAAGGTTTTAATATTTGTTCTGATGAGGATATACTTTTTGCTAACGAGGGATAAATTATGAGTAAATTAAATAACGCATTAGATTCAATGGCTAAACCTTTTACTGGAATTGCTCCATGGCTATTAAGGCTTTCTTTGGGCATATCATTCTTTCTACATGGATATGGAAAATTTCCTCTGCCTCCTCAAAAAATGGTTGTTTGGTTTGAAAGTAAAGGCATTATTTGGCCCGAGCTAATAACAAGCCTCGTTGCACTTGGTGAAGTTATTGCTGGAGTAGGCATTGTTGTAGGTGGGTTATTATTTAATCAATTAGGAAATCTTATAACCCGACTTTCTGGTGGGGCGGTTGTAGTCATAATGATTGGCGCTTTTGCTATTGCTCACCCTGACTGGTTTATTACAAAAGACCTATTTATGAGCGAACAAATATTTCTATTTATTATCGGTTTGTACTTCGCTATTAAAGGCAATAATTAGTTAATCTTTTATATAGTCTCTAATTTCTTTAGAAAAATATCGATTTATTGCTTGCAATTGTAAATGAGAATCATTATCATTTGCATTTACAAGAGCTAGTGGTAACTTTTTCCCCTAGAAGTGCTGGAATTTTTTAATAATAATTTTTTCAGAAGTTTTCATTAGCTCGCTTTAAATTTTTATATACAAGGTAAATTATGAAAACCATCAAACAAAACAAATTAATATTAGGGTTCTTAATGCTTTTATCTGCATTATCAATTTCTTCAGAAATATATGCTGATGCTCAAGAAATAGAAACTGTCACAATAATTGGCAAAAAGGCAGATGTAAAAGAGTTATCAGGATCAGGACAAATAGTAAGCAATGAAGAGTTACTAAAAGCTATGGATACTGACATACATAAAATACTATCCGCTGTACCTGGTGTATATTTTAGAACAGAAGATGGTTATGGTTTAAGGCCAAATATTTCTATCAGAGGTACATCAATAGACAGGTCTGCAAAGATTACTTTGATGGAGGATGGTATTTTAGTTGCTCCAGCTCCTTATACATCTTCATCAGCTTATTATTTTCCAACAACAGGTAGGATTAATTCTGTAGAGGTTTTAAAAGGACCTTCATCAATAAGTCAGGGACCAAGCACAATTGGTGGTGCTATTAATATGATCAGTACGCCAATTCCAGAAGTAAACTCAGGAAAATTCACTCAAGAGTTTGGACAAAATGGGATGTTGAGAACCCATGCATATTATGGCGGCATTTCCGGTAATTTAGGCGGCCTTATTGAAATCCATGAGCATAAAAGTGATGGATTTGACAGTATTGCAAATGTGGGTGGAGATACAGGTTTTAATAAATCAGATATCCTAATCAAAGCAAGGTATGAGACAGGTAACCATTCTTTAACTTTCAAAATGCTTGAAGTTGATGAGGTTTCTGATCAGTCATATGTTGGGCTTTCAGGAGCTAGCTTTAATGCTAACCCAAGGCTCAGATATGGAATGACTCAATACGATGAAATGAATAATGATGGCGATCAAAAATCTCTTACATATATGGGCGATTTCGAAAACTTTAGAGTTATTGCATCCACATGGAACAATGATTATCACAGAGATTGGTTTAAAGTTGATAAAGCGAATAACAATAGCGAACATGGTGTTGGTAGCGGCATAAATAATGTTATATCAGCTGCTAATGCCGGCAATGTTAATGCGCAAGCTATTCTTGATGGCGAATTAGCAGTTCAAGTGAAGCTTAAGCACAATAATAGATTCTATACGAATAAAGGCTATCAATTTAAAGTCATGAGAGATATTAACAATCATAGTCTAACCTTTGGTTATAGGGATATGGAAGATTCTGAAAGCAGATATCAAAATTATGAGTGCTTTGATCAAGGAAGTAACGGCATTAATTCCGCTCTTTATGGTTGTTCAACAGGATACACAGGAAGCAATAATAGGCTTAGAGTTTCTGAAGCATCTTCTTACTATATTGAAGACAAGATCACTCTCGGTAATTTAATTCTTACAATAGGACACAGATCAGAAGAGTACGATCAAGTTGAAAATAGATGGAATGATGGAGTTCCGACAAGAACACAATTAGCTTCAGGATATCCAAAAACTAAAGATGGTGACCACAGCACAACAGGATTTGGCGCAACTTATGATGTGAATGAAAGTTTACAACTTGTTGCTGGTTTCCATGAAGGCATGACAGCTATGTTTGGAACAGATCCTGAAAAAGCAGACAATATGGAACTCGGTTTCAGATACTCTAAAGGCAATACCAGCCTTGAAACATTCTATTTCGAAAGTGACTATAAAAATCTGAAAGCTGTCTGTAAAAATTCTCAAGGTGGTGACTGTGATGACGGCGACGTCTTTGATGGAGGAGCTGTTGATGTTTCAGGTCTTGAGCTTTCAGCCTCTCATATTTTTGAAGGAAATGACGGAACTATTTATCCTGTTGCTTTAACTTACACTTCAACCGATGCTACTTTTGGCAATAGTTTTGATGATGATGGTGATTATTGGGGAGTTGTAGCTGCAGGGGATGATGTCCCATACGTACCAAGCTCTTCATTAGCATTAGTAGTAGGTTTTGTTGGCTCTAGCGGTCTTAGCGGTAATGTTAGACTAGTTGATAATGGAAGTTCATGCTCAACAGCCGCATGTGGTATCAATCAAAATATTGAAGCTCATTCCTTTATTGATCTAAATTTAAGGAAACCATTAAATGATAAAACCGATTTATATCTAATTATGGAAAATCTTTTAGATCACGAAGATATTGTTGCTAGAGCACCAAAAGATGGAGCAAGATCACAAAAACCAAGAACATTAAAGATCGGCTTTACATACAAACTTTAATCTTGTGGGAGAGAAATCCTGATTGCGTTCAGGTATTAAAAAGGATGGCAAATAAGTCATCCTTTTTTTTATATTTAGGAGTACAATCACACAAATTTTTTAATCATTTCAAATTAACAATAAAACCAAAAGGAGAAAAAAATGCTAACAGTAGGAGATACATTTCCAGCTTTTAAATTGCAAGGAGTAGACAGTAATAATGAATTAGTGGAGGTGTCAGTTGAAGAAAACTATGAACCTTTGAAGAAAGATTGGAGTGTAATTTATTTCTATCCAAAAGATTTTACTTTCATCTGCCCAACTGAAATTGCTGCAATGGATAAGCTTGTTGATGAGGCTACAGTAATTGGTATAAGTGGAGATAATGAATTCTGTAAACTAGCTTGGAAGAACGATAACAGCCTAATAGGAAATATTAAACACTCATTAGCTGCAGACACTGGTTTAAATTTATCTAAGGAATTAGGCGTTGTAAATGAGCAAGAGGGTGTATGCTACAGGGCAACTTTTATAATTGACGAGCAACGAGTGATTCAGCATGTATCAGTTAATGCATTAGATACCGGTAGAAATGCTGATGAAGTTCTTAGAACTTTAAAGGCTTTAAAAGCTGGAGGCTTAACGGGATGTTCATGGGTTGAAGGAGATGAATTCGTAGCATAATAGAGATGCACAGGTTTAAGGGGATGGTTTTGCCATCCTCTTTTTTTTATAAATTTAGTTGTAGAATTATTTTAATTTTAAAGTACAATTATCAATTCAAAATGGGGCTATAGCTCAGCTGGGAGAGCACCTGCTTTGCAAGCAGGGGGTCCGCGGTTCGATCCCGCGTAGCTCCACCATTTATTTTAATTAAAAACTACTGTTTTATTTCCGTTTATAATTATTCTCTTTTCTGCATGCCATCTTACTGCTCTTGAAAGCACACTCGATTCAATATCATTTCCTTTTCTTGTAAGATCTTGAGTAGTATCTCTATGAGAAACTCTTTGTACATCTTGTTCAATAATTTGTCCTTCATCAAGCTCACTTGTGACGTAATGAGCAGTGGCACCAATAATCTTTACTCCTTTATTGAATGCTTGATGATAGGGTTTAGCGCCCTTAAAGCTTGGCAAGAAACTGTGATGAATATTTATACACTTTCCTGACCATTTACTAGTTAGCTGGTCCGAAAGAATTTGCATATACCTTGCCAAAACAATCAAGTCAGCATTTTCTTTCTCAACAATAGACTCAAATTCTTTCTCTTGTATTTCTTTTGAATTTTTATCTGAACCAATTGGTAAATAATGATATTTGATACCATTAAACTCAACTATCTCTCTATATGTTTCATGATTTGAAACTACACCAACAATTTCGATTGGCATATCTCTGTATTGAGATCTATACAAAAGATCATTCAAGCAGTGACCTTCTTTTGAAACGGCAACGATGGTCTTAAGTTTTTTTTCACTATCATTAATTGACCAATTTATATTTAACTCATTAGCAAGCTTAATAAAATCTTTAATAAATGTAGTTCCAGAAGCCTCTGAGTCGTCTATTGAGAAAACAATTCTTGAAAAAAAAGTTAGTGAATCTTTGTCTGAATAAGATTGTACATCTGTAAGAAAAGCATTATGCGCATACATAATGCCAGTAACTTTAGCTTGAATACCAGGCCTATCAGGACATGAAAAAGTTAAAATCTGTGTTTTTTTCATAATACTTTAGTTAATAAATGAGGGTCATTTTATATTATTTCTTTATAATAGATATTCTCAAGTGTTTAAGTTTATAATCATTTCGTTATGAATTCGACATTATGGGACAGCATTAGAAAAGAAATTGAACTTAGGGTTGGTGCAGAGCCTTCTTTAGGGTCGTTTTTATATTCATTGGTTTTATCTCAAAACAATCTTTCAGGAGCTGTTGCATCAATACTATCATCAAAGCTTCATAGCGATGCTTTGTCGGCAATGGATATTAAGAAATTCATACTTGATGTCTTTAGTGATTGTAAAAATATTGAAAAAGATTTAGAAAGAGACCTTCTTTTTTTCAAAGACAATGATCCCTCATGTGATTATTTTTCAACACCGTTACTTTTTTACAAGGGCTTTTTAGGGCTTGCTACCTATAGGGCCTCACACTGCCTATGGAATAAAGAGAGGCATACAATGGCTTTATTTTTTCAAAATAGAGCATCTGAAGTTTTTGGAATCGATATTCATCCTGCAGCAAAAATTGCAGGTGGAGTAATGTTGGATCATGCTACAGGAATTGTTATTGGTGAAACGACTGTCATAGAATCCAATGTTTCAATTTTTCAAGGTGTAACGCTTGGAGGTAGAGGTAATGAGATTGGAAAAAGACATCCAAATGTTCAAGAAGGAGCTACTATTTATGCCTCGAGTACAATTCTTGGAAACATTACAATCGAGCAGAATGCTGTGGTTGCTGCTGGCAGCTTGGTTTTAAAAGACGTCAAAAAAGATACAACTGTTGCAGGAATCCCTGCAAAAGAAGTTAATAAATTAAATATTGCTAACAATGATTGGGACCCAGGAGACTCAAGCCTTTAAATGATTAAATACATAGGAAATACACCGCTTATTAAACTTGAATACTTTTCTGAGCTAACTGGTTGCAATATATATGGCAAAGCTGAATTCATGAATCCAGGCGGTTCAGTCAAAGATAGGGCTGCAAAATATATTCTTGAAGATGCTTTGCAGAAAGGGCTGATAAAAAAGGGTGGTACCATTGTTGAGGGAACTGCTGGAAATACTGGGATTGGTTTAGCCTTAGTTGGAAATTCTTTAGGTCTAAAAACAGTTATTGTAATACCTGATACACAATCAGAAGAAAAGAAAGCAACTATTAGAGCTTGTGGTGCTGAGCTAATAGAGGTTCCAGCTGTGCCATACAAGGATCCAAATAACTATGTTAAGTATTCGAAAAAAGTTGCCGAGGAATATGATAATCCAAATGGAGTTCTTTGGGCTAACCAATTTGATAATGAGGCAAATAAGACAGGACATTTCAATGAAACGGGTCCTGAAATTTATGAACAACTCAATGGTAATATCGATGGGTTTATATGCTCCATTGGAACCGGGGGCACCCTTACAGGCATAGCTAGATACCTAAAGAGTCAAAATGAAAATATTAAAATTGGTCTTGCAGATCCTCATGGTGCGGCTATTTATTCTTTCTTTGTAGATGGCGAGCTTAAGGCTGAAGGGTCATCAGTAACAGAGGGCATAGGCCAAGGTAGAATTACTAAAAATATAGAGGGGCTTGAGGTTGATATACCACTTAGAATTAGTGATGAAGATGCGCTTAATGCAATGTTTAAAATGGTTGAAACAGAAGGTCTCTATCTTGGAGGCAGCGCGGGTATAAATATTGCTGGAGCTATTGAGATGGCCAAGCAAATGGATAAAGGTAGCAACATAGTTACTATTTTATGCGACTCAGGATCAAGATATTTAAGTAAGCTTTATAACAGAAACTTTTTAATTAATAATGATTTGCCTTGCCCTGACTGGGTTTAAGCATTAACCAAGCTATCTTTATAAATACTTTTATATAGCTTTATTAATAATACTCCTAAAGAACTTATCACAAATTGAGCAACTAATAGTTTGGTAGATAAGACTTCATAGTTAATAACATTAAACATTACGATGCCTACTATGCCAACAACTGATAGCGCCAACATAGCCCAGTAGGAATTAGATTTATTTTGAAGCAACATGCCTGTAATTGTAGATAAGGCCATTAAGAAAATTCCAAAGATAGCAATCTCTGCTGACGAGTACTGAGAAATAAAAAATAAAACACTACCAGAAACAGCTATAGTGAATACCATTTGAAAAAAACTAAAGACCTTGATGTCATTTGTTACAACTGGATTAAATTTTTCATAAAAAGTTGATGAATCTTTTTCTTCTATGCAGTCCTCAGGTCTCCAATAGGTTTTTGCAAACCAGACTTTAACCTTATCACTCCATTTTTTGGTTTTGATAGAGTCCTTTAGCATTACAGAGAAAACTTGAAAATTTGCCCATATCGGGTTCCAGCTTCTTAAAGGAGTTACTGTTCCATAAACAGGCTTTACATCTGGCATTTCAGCAATGTAAGTTCCAAACATTCTGTCCCAAATTATAAAAACTCCACCGTAGTTAGCATCTATGTATTCTTTATTTTTTGCATGATGAATTCCGTGGTTCATGGGAGTAATAAAAATTTTCTCTAAAAAACCCAAATGTCCAATATGTTTTGTATGAACCCAAAACTGATATACCAAATTAATACCAGCCACTGTTATAAAAACTTCTCCAGGTATTCCAATAAATATCATTGGTAAATAGAAAACCCACTTCCACAGCCAACCAGTACTAGTCTGTCTTAAAGCAGTTGAAAGATTAAACTCCTCTCCATGATGGTGAACACTATGCGTTGCCCATAGAATCTTTATTTCATGATGCATCCTATGCATCCAGTAATAAGATAAGTCATACATCAAGAAAGCTAAAACCCATGTGAGAGGGCTAGCGGTTGATAGAAGATTGAGATTTAAGCTAGTGCTGATATATATAAAAACAGCGCTTTGAAACCCCAGATTAAGCATTGTTGGATACCTGCTTATCATCCCGATAGCTATGCTGGTAAAAGTATCATTTAATCTATACGTATTTTTACCAACGTATCTTCCATAAAAATATTCAACAAGAATAAGAATGAAGAATGCAGGTATAGCAAATGTAATAATTAAGGATTTATCAGTGACGATCATATGTATACTAATTGTATATAATTTACATTCATTTTATAAGGGCTGTATTTATTTTGCTTTGATGCAACTTAAGGCGCCCAATGCATTTCCAAACTCTCTATTATTTGCAAAGCACCCCTCCACATTAGCAAGTTGCAACCTATCTTTTATGCCTTTTTTTACAGTATTGCTAATAGACACTCTTCCAATAAAGTAAACTTTATTAACGCCCATGAGCAGAGCATTCAAATAAGATATTGTTCCTATTACTTCACCAACTAAATTTGATAAGGATGCGGCTATATCCTCATTTCTTATATTTTTTATATTTCTTGCTTTGGCAAAATTTGCAGCCGTTACTTCCGGATACAAAGATCCGATTTCGTTTACAACATCTCCAATTAAAAGATCAACATTTTCTTTTTTGCCTCTTCCTGACAACTTATCAATATTTGATTGAGTACTAGTACCTAAAATGTAATTTGACAATCCCTGAAGCGTGCCTCCACCAACTGAAATGCCTCCTAAGTGATTATGAACTGCTCCATTACTATGAACACATGCAGTTCCAGTACCAGCACTAACCACAACAAAGGAATCTTCATTAATTTGATATAAAGCTTTTGCTCCAAGAGCTATAGCTTCTATCTCATTTATTTTTTTTATTGGAATTTCTTTGTAGCTATTTTCTAAATTACTTGATTTACCCCCGGTAACTGCAATACCTTTTATTTTTGATATATCAATACTTATCTCTTTGAATATTTTATCAATAAACTCAAGATTTACATTTTGTGTTTGGAATGTGTAGAAATTTAGCTCAGAACTAGCTGAATGAATTACTACATCTGTATTTGTTGTTCCAAAATCTATAGCAGCATACATAGAGGGTATATTAACTATTTTGTAATTTATAGTGAAGTTTCTTTACTATCCTTAGGCCATACCAATGGAATTTGCTGTTGTGGATTAAACGTATTTGGCCCTATTGCAGGATAAGCATTGGCAGCTCTGCTAATTTCTTCTTCGCTAAGGTATTCGCTTGGAGTAAGCTTGAACACATCCAACCCTCTTGTTATTTCTGTTCCGTATATATAGCCATCATAATAATACGAAGACCAATATCCTCCAGTAATAAGGATATCCTCAAAAATTGGACCTCTATCAAAATATGCAATTTCATATGGATTGCTTGAATCAGTAAAATCAATAATTGAGATACCGCCTTGATACCAAGCTTGAACAAAAATATCTCTATTTGGTATTGGAATGATAGATCCATTATGAGCAACGCAGTTTTCAGTCTCTAGCTGAGGTGCAGGCATCTTATAGTGACTCTTAAAGACCAGTTTGTTATCAACAATGTCATATATTGCATCCGCTCCCCAATCTAGAGGGTCCCAAGCTCTACATCTTGCACGACCACCGCCACCCCATTCATCAGTAAAAATTACTTTAGTACCATCATTATTAAATGTAGCAGAATGCCAGTAGGCAAAACCTGTATCCGTTACTACATCCAATCTAAATGGGTTATAAGGATCGGTTATATCAAATAAAATACCGTTTCCTGAACATGCTCCTGCTGCAATATTTAGGGATGGAAATACTGTTATATCATGACACTGATCAGTTTTTCTTGTTTCCTGAGTCTCATCGCCGTGATCTCCACCTCGCCACAGGCCAGCAAGCGAACCAGTTTCAGGATCTTCAAATACAGCCGGGCTAGAAACTATTTTTGATTTTGATGGTTCATTTATAGGTATTTCGATAATATCGATCCTAAATAAAGCTGTCCTCTTATCACCAGCGACATTACCAATGCATTCTTTCATTTCTTCTTCATCTCTTACACTGCCGGTGCCAGAGTTGTAGACAATAATTTTCCCATCTTCAGTTGGACCTTTTACAACTGAATGTGTATGTGACCCTCTGCAAGTTTGAACAGCACCAACTTGAATTGGATTTTGTAGATCAGAAATATCAAATATTCTTATTCCCCTAAACCTCTCAGGACTGGCATCTTTTCCGACCCCTTCTAAACCACAATCAATCCTACTTCTTATTTCTTCAACGGACATTATTAAAAGATTGCCAACCACGGAGACATCACCTTGACCTCCAGGGCATACCACTGATGTAAGAAGATTTGGAATTCCATCATCACCAATCTCATACATATTAAAACCATGATAACTACCTGCAACTAGAAGGTTGTCCCTAAATGCCATATCAGTATTAGAAAAACTTAACATTGGTGACCTTAATGATCTTGATAATTCTTCTACAGTCTTTTCTTCATCATCGTCCTTATCTGAGGCCTCTTCAGAGCCTTTTGTAGCCGGATTATTTGGGTCAAAAAAGCCAGCTGGCTTTCTTAATGATGCAATTATTTCCATATTTAAAATTGCCTCATCAGCAATAAATAATCCTGCTGTAAGACCAGCTCTTGGATCATCAGACAAGCTAACAGCAATTCTATTCATTCTCTCAATCTCAACGCCTTGATCATTTACCAGATCAGATACAAACTCATTTAAGATGGGGTCGTACGTGGAGCCAGGAAATTTTCTTAACTCTTTCACCATTTCAAGAGCCCCATCATGATGAGCTATCATCAGGCTCAGAAACAATCTATCAAAACTTGTACCGTTGGAATCTCTTAATTTTTCAAGTTGCTGTTTTGATGCCATACCAGCCATATTCATATCATTTCTATGATCCATATGATCCATATGATCCATATGATTCATTGAGACCACTTCATTCCTAGCCTTTAGCCAACTCTCCATAAAATTTATTTCGTCAATTTGAGACACATCTATTCTTTTTGCTAAGTCTAGAATTGTTTTATTATTTGTTCTGCTTTCAACATAGCTCGACATAAGTACAGCTTGCTCATGATGAACAATCATTCCTTGCAAAAACTTAACGTCAGCTACTGTGTAGGAGGTGTTTGCAATATTAGAAGCATCTTCCGCATCTAAAATTTTTGAATAACTCCCAGGAGGTCCTGGCTGGATGATTTTAGGTTCACCTGAATCTTCAAGTGCTATTGCTTGAAAGGACAAAGCAAAAATTATTGCGAAACTATTTAGAAATATTTTTGTTTTAACCTTTTTCATTTTCATCAATTACTTCACCTCTAATAACTTTGGTTTCCTGACGTTTAAATCTCTTAATTCTGTCAGGCCTATCTAGTTGTTTACTTGAAGCTTTAACTTTACCTAAGTTAAAAAATATAAATAATGAAACAATGGCAAGCCCGCCAAAAATTAGAGTATTTAATGACATTGTAAAATTATCTTCTTAGCTTTGAGAGCAGTCTAAGAATTTCCATGTAAAGCCAAACTAATGTGACCATTAATGAAAAAGCTCCATACCATTCCATGTATTTAGGTAAGCCAGCTTCAGCACCTTCTTCAATGAAATCAAAATCAAGAACTAGGTTCAGGGCGGCAATAGCTACAATACCTGCTGAAACTGCAATACCTAACGGACCATTAGAATGCAAAAATCCAATACCGGATCCAAAGAAACTCATAATGAAACTAACCAGATATAACAAGGCTATTCCTGCAGTAGCAGAAAACACCATTAATCTAAAATTCTCAGTTGGCTTGATGATCCCGCTTTTGTAACAAAATAACAAAGATGCAAGTATTCCAAAGGTTAAACCAATAGCTTGAATTGCAATTCCAGGATACTGAGCCTCGAAAACCATAGTTATTGCACCAAGAAAAATACCTTGTGATAACGAATAAAGCGGAGCAGTTGAACCGGCCTTGGCAGGACTTCTGAATATGGTAACCATCGCTAAGATAAAACCTAAAATTGCTGCTGGAAGACCTAGGACAGGAATATTCCATCCAACAGCAGCTCCTGCAAAACATAAAGCTAGCAGTATGCCTGTTTTATTCACCGCTCCATCTAAAGTCATTCTCTCAGCTAAAGGAATGGATGACGATTGTGACGAAAAGTTACGAGTAAATGCTGGATTTCCAGATCTACCAAATGTGTTTAGTGCTGAGTGTTTTGACATTAAAATTTCCTTCTTATGTTTATAGATATATTAATTATTTATGGCCTTTTTAACAAATTAAAAGACTATTTCATATTTTCGATCCATTTTTCTATAAGCTCTACTCCCTCTTTATGATTAAGAGATCTTCCTGATTCTGGCATCATTATGCCTGGATCTAAAGAGGTCATCCTGAATGACAAGATGGATTTATTTGGATTGCCTGGATCAATTGAATATTTCAGATTATTACTTGCTCGACCAGCAGCAACAGGTTTTTTGTAGATACCAATATGCATATTAGAATCCTCTTTAAAATTCAAATATAAGCCTGTTGTATCAGCTGATCCCCCCGGAATATGACAATGACCACAGTTAATATCTAGATATGCTCTGGCTCTAGATTCAAGGTCATTTTCCTCATTAGACCAATTTGCAATAGTTGGGTAATTATCAGCTGAATCAATCCATTCCATGAGCTGCCATTTTTTAATTTGATTCATGGTGCCATTACTATAAGAGAATTCATGGTTTAAATTTCTCACTTTAGGCCCTATTGGTTGAATTTCTTTATTTAGTTGATGACATTCTTTGCATTGATTGATATTAGGAACTCTATATCTAACGTTTCTCTCAGTTCCATCCTCCATAACAAAAGCTGTATTAATAGTTTTTCCAGCAATGCTCAAATATGCATCATCTTGTTCCTCATTCCATATATAACTAATATTTTTCCACGAGTCATTTTTTTTAATCAATAGTCTTGTTTCAAGTAACTGCTTATCAATTTTTGATCCCGGGTGATCATTGAGATATGCAAACGTTTTAATTAACACTGAACCATCTGGAAAATCCAATACTTTATCAGGCGAGTAACCAAGCTTTTTATTTTCTGGAACATACACAAATCTTAGCTTGTCAGCATAATCTGAAAAAAGAGGATTAATTAAATCGTAAGGCAGAACACCCTCATTTGGTACTTGAAGATTTAAATCAGTAAAAAAATTAAATTCAGAAAGTTTTTTTGGAACCTTTGTGTCTAAAATAACTGAGTCATTGACTTGCGAAAGTGCATTTGTGACAAATCCAAATACAATGAATAAATTGATTAGTTTCTTTTTACTTATCACTAATTGTTACTTCTGCAAGGGGTTTGATCTCTCCTCGAAACCAATCGTAGTCTCTCACAACTGGATCAAAGAAAGGCAGCATAAACTTTATTGGATTAATGGTTAGAAATGTTGCATCTTTATTATCGCCTAGAACAACGGCTTCTTTTTTAGTTTTTGAAGATAGTAGGGAGGATAGTGGAACCACTCCATCCCAAAAAATATCAGGCATATCTCCACCAGAAAGCTCAAAAAGCATTTTTGCAAGCTCACCAGTCTCTAAATCTGGACGGTAGCCTGATTTGCCAAATGTATTATTATAAATTTGAACATTTCTTGGATGAGGATTGTATGATTCATCCTCTGTTTCATATGGATATGTGACAATAGCTATGTTTATTGTTTCATTCTCTCCGATTGTATTTTCAAAAATATCAACTAAAGAATTTGCTTGCACTATAACCCCAGTGCCTCTTGGAACTTCTCCAACTATATTACCTTCAGGCGCAAAGTTATCAGTATTGTTATTAATAATTTTGTTATTAAATACTCTAACATGATGACCGCCTTGCTGGGGCAGGCCGGGTAGATCAAATACCAATATCCCCCCTGTATTATTTGTGGCAATATTATTAAAAACATCTGCAAAGTATGAATTTTCAATCTCAATTCCAGCCACATTAAATTCAGCTCTGCTATTTTTTACTATTATATTTTGTGACTGCCCAACATATATACCTGCATCAGAGGCTCCAATGGCAACACAGTTATCAATTAAGATATTTGTTGATTCAACTGGATACAGACCATAAGCACCATTGGTTTCTTTTGGCCCACCTGTCCATTCCGTTTTAACTTTTATAAATTTAATGTTATCAACACCCTTTGCCTTAATTGCATCACCTTTTGCATTTACAACTGCAAAATTGCTCAATGTGACATTGTCTGATGTTATTAATAGGCCTTGAGCACCGGTTTGTTGTTTTTCAAAAGAAAGAATTGTTTTATTAATATCAGAACCACTAAATGAAATGCCTTCTACATCAATTGATAGGGAGTCTTCTAATTCATACACCCCATTTGAGAGCTTTATAGTATCACCTGGCGAGGCTAAGATTAGCGCTTCTTGAATTTCTATATAGGCATCTGCACTGGGAGATATCTCAATAGTTTCAGCAGAAGAACCGAAGCTACAAAAAAGTAAAAAGTAGAGGTTAGCTTGCTTCAGGAATCTCATCAAATTTTTCTAGTGGCTTTTTCAATTCAGCCCAATCACATTCAAAATCATCAGGAGCATGCTCATATTCTAACAGCCCTAAAGCCTCAAATTTTGGTCTAATCTCATCTGTTAAAAGACCAATCCTAGAAAGATTTGGTATCACTCTTGAAAATAAGAAATTTCTAAACATTTCAAAAGATGATGTTTGCATTTGAAAATCTCTAGCTTCATCAGCGCTCATCTTTAAATATTTTTGTTCAGCTTTGGTGTTAATCAATCTTTCTCTGGAAATTACACATGCTTCATATGCAAATTCAGCTCTTTCTTGAATTTCTTGAGGGCTTAGAGTCTTAACAAAATCCTCAAGGTAGTTAATTCCAAAGGTTACATGCCTTGCTTCATCTCTAACAACATAATGAAGCAGCTGTTTTAGTAAAGGATCTTTAGTTATGTTTTTAAGCATTTGAAAAGCTGCCAAGGCAAGCCCCTCTATGATAATCTGCATACCAATAAATTTTAGATCCCATCTTTCATCAGTTAAAATTTTATCAAGCAATAATTTTAATGAAGGGTTTATCGGATAATGAATGCCTATTTTTTCTTGAAGATATCTATTAAAAACCTCAACATGCCTTGCCTCATCAAACGTTTGTGATGCAGCATATAGCTTTGCATTATAAGTTGGTGCACAGCTTGCAAGTTGCGAAGCTACCAAAAGAGCGCCTTGCTCACCATGAAGAAATTGGCTCAATAACTCAGCAGTAGTATGCCTATCAAATTCAATCTTTTCCTTTTCGCTTAGTTCTTCATATGCCTTCAAAGTCTCGTGAGGCAACTGCTCATCAGGATCGACTAGTTTCTCATCAGTTGGGTGATTGTAATCCCATTGAAGATCGATTGTTCCATTCCAATTTAATTCTTTGCCTAATTCATAAAGCTTTTTAATTCTGTTATCTGCTACAGTGTAATCCCAGTTATACGATCCTGTTAAAGGAGTCTTGAATATCTCTACAACATCTTCAACATGAGAAGGTTTTATATCTAGCTCATCATCAAAGTAAAGGAGGTCTGCAGGCGGCCCATCTTGTTTTTTTATCTTCATATTGTTCTCTTTCCAAATAAATGTTTACACTGTAAACATTAAAACCATTCTATAACATTTACCGGTCTTTGAAAAGATTTGTTAATTTTTCTAAGAGCACTTCACCTAATTCTTCTGCTCTATGGATCGTTATGGCATTTTTGTAATATTTATTTACATCATGTCCAATACCAATAGCTTGTAATTCAATGTTTTGAGAAGATTCTATGAATTTTATGCTTTCTTTTAGATGCATATCTAAATAATCTTCTCCGTTAGCAGACAAGGTGCTGTCATCTACAGGAGCACCATCAGATATCACAATAATAATTTTTCTTTCTTCTTGTCTTTTTATAAGCCTGCTATATGACCACATTAGAGCTTCACCATCTACATTCTCTTTTAGCAGACCCTCTCTGAGCATTGCTCCAAAAAACTTCCTAGACCTTCTCCAGCTACTATCTGCACTTTTATAAATTATATGCCTTAAATCATTAAGTCTTCCTGGGCTTGATGGGTTGCCACCATTAATCCAGTCTGACTTAGACTCTCCACCTTTCCAATGTTTGGTTGTAAAGCCAAGGACTTCAGTTTTAACCGAGCATCTCTCAAAAGTACTGCTTATAATATCCCCACATATTGCAGCAAGACTTATAGACCTTCCTCTCATCGACCCAGAGTTATCTATTAATAGAGTTATAACAGTATCTTTAAATTTATTTTCAGTCTCTTGTTTATAACTAAGAGGGTAGCCTGGTTCAGCAATTACTCTATGTAATCTTGATGTGTCTAAACTGCCTTCATCTAAATTAAAATTCCAGCTGGTGTTTTGTTGAGCCAATAATAGTCTTTGGAGTCTATTTGCAAGTTTTCCTATAGTTGTAAGATGTGGCTTTATTAAATTATCAAGTTGGGATCTAAGCCTTAGTGCCTCTTCTGCACTTACTAAATCTTTAGCATCAATTATTTCATCGTATTTGCGAGTAAAAGCTTTATAGGATAAATTTCTATTATCTGTAAACTCTGGTTGCTCTATTTTGCCTAGCTCAATTTCTTCTTCAATTGAGCCCTCAGATGAGGTCTGGACAATTTCTTGATCAAGCTCATCTATATCAACTTCAAGATCAAGGCTCTCAAACTTAGAGGAGCTATCATCTTCAGTAAAATTTTCCTTTTCAAGATTAATTTCATTATCCTCATTCGAATTTTCATATTCTGAAACATCTTCTGGGTTACTATCATTTGATGAGTCTATTTGTATTAATTTTATTAGTTCTAATAACTTTATACTTGTTTTATAAAACAAACCTTGGTTATCTAGTGAATTTAAAAATTCATTTCTTAAATTTTCAAAAGCACTTGAGCCATACTCATTTTCCAAATCACTAATAAGGTTTTTTGATCTTCTGCTTAATCCATTACCTGAAATATCTTTTAACCATAAATTAAAAATTAATGGCGTAGCCTCGCTAAAATCAAAAATTTCTTCAGATATCTTGCTGTAATATTTTGATATGTTTTTTTTAGCGCCTTTTAACTCTCTTCCACCAAGAATTTCCACTCTAGATATCTCTAGTTCATCTATAATTTCTTGAGCTATGAAGCTAACATTCTTTTTAATAATTTTATTTGAATGATACTTCATCCAAAACGCTTGAAAGTCTGACTCCGCTCTCCAAATGTCTAAATTTTTAGATGATCTTGGCACAGGAGAAATTTGAGCTAAGCTTTTGCTAGGAGGTCTTAATGGAGTCCCAATCCTTGAGGAAATATCTTTTTGTTGAGAAATAGCTTTTAAAGAAGAAACACTTGCCTCATGTAGCGACTCTCTTCTCTTCATCCATTTCATTAATTCAATTAATCAGAAACTTTACTAAGAAGATCCTCATCAAAGCACCTTTGAAAATATTCTGAAATTATAGGCTTTTCTGTATCATCACATTTATTAAAAAAACTTAATTCAAATGATTTGTTTATATCGCCAAAAATAGAATAATTCTCGGCCCATGAAATTACAGTTCTAGGCGACATAATTGTAGAAATATCTCCATTAACAAAACCTGATCTTGTTAAGTTTGCAAGTTTAATCATATCTCTAATAAGCTCCTTATTTTTCTGAGATTTCAATTTCTTAACCTTTGAAGTTATAACTTCAAATTCCTGTTTTGGTGATAAATAGTTAAGAGAAGATAAGATATGCCATCTATCTAATTGACCCTGATTAATTTGTTGAGTTCCATGATAGAGGCCAGTGACATCTCCTAGGCCTATAGTATTTGTGGTTGCAAAGAGCCTAAATGATGGATGAGGGCTGATTACTTTATTCTGATCAAGCAAAGTTAGCTTTCCTTCTACCTCAAGTATTCTTTGGATAACAAACATTACATCAGGCCTTCCAGCATCATATTCATCAAAAACCAAAGCAACAGGGTTTTGTATTGACCATGGCAGCATTCCTTCCTGAAATTCAGTAATCTGCTTACCATCCTCTAACTTGATTGCATCCTTGCCAAGTAAATCTATTCTACTTATGTGGCTATCAAGATTTATTCTTACACAGGGCCAGTTTAGTCTCGCCGCTATTTGTTCTATATGAGTTGACTTTCCTGTTCCATGAAATCCTTGAACCATCACTCTTCGATTGTGTTGAAATCCAGCAAGTATTGCTAAAGTTGTATCTTCATCAAAAACATAACTAGAATCTATTTCAGGAACCCATTCTGTCTTATCTTCAAATCCTTTTACCACAAGATCAGATTTAATATTAAAAACTGAAGATACTTTAAAATCTTTATTAGGTTTCTTGGGTAAGTCTATATTTAATTTGGACATGTTTTACTTTTTAAAAATTAATTTTGATATGAAGATTAATCCTACCTTTTGAAATTTCAAAGTTCTAGTTTTTTATCAAACAATGTAAGATGTAGATCATTATAACGCACAAAAGGTAGCATCATGTCTGATAAGAAAGATCTTCTAGAAAACTGTTTAAGCTTATTTGAATTAAATAGAATTGACAGAGACATATATACTTGGACAGGAAAGAATGTAGGTTGGGCAAGAATTTTTGGAGGGCAGGTTATGGCCCAAACATTAATAGCCGCATATAAAACAGTTAAAAAAGAACATTTTGCTCACTCTTTTCATTCTTATTTTCTAAGGCCTGGACAAATGGACAAGCCCATAACATTTACTGTAGATAGGATTAGAGATGGTAAAAGTTTTACCACTAGGACAGTAAAGGCTATTCAAGACGGCGAAGCAATATTCAGTTGCTCTGTATCATTTCAAAAGAATGAAGATGGTCTTGAGCATCAAATTGAAATATCTGACTTTCCATCTCCTGACGGATTAAAGAATGAATATGAAATAAGAAAAGCTATAGCTGGCGACATTGATCCAGAGCATGCACCTTTATTTCTAAGAAAAAGGGAGGTAGAGATGCGTCCAATTGAAATCCAAGATTATGCCAATCCAAAAAAAACTCCTCCATATAAAAATACATGGATAAGGCCTGAAGGAAAGCTGCCAAACGATGAAGTTATTCAGCAAGCATTTTTATTATATATATCAGACATGGGTCTTTTGGCAGCAGCAAACAATCCTCATGGCGTTAATTTTTTAAATGAAAATTTACAAGTTGCAAGCTTAGATCATGCTATGTGGTTCCATAGAAAATTAGATTTAAATGATTGGATATTATATTCAATAGATAGCCCTATATCTGGAAATGCCCGCGGCTATTCTAGAGGCGCAATTTATACTCAAGACGGGGTCTTGTTAGCATCTTGTGCTCAGGAAGGTCTTATAAGGCTTTGGCCCACAAAATCTTAATATTCTCTAACAAGCTGAGTTAAATACTTTACTTTATCTGGACTTATGTTTGGTGTTATCCCATGCCCAAGATTAAAAATATAGCCAGGATAGTCCTTATACATATCAAGAATCTTATATGTCTCTTCTTTAATTACCTCATTACTCTCAAGTAATATTGCTGGATTTAAGTTCCCCTGAATAGCTACCTTATTTTTCATTAGATCTATATTAGGAGTCTTCATGGTCCAAAAAAGACTAATGCAATCTGCTGAGGTTTCAATCAGATTAATGGATGAGCATTTAGGTTCTCGGGCAAATAAGATAACAGGAATGTTCGATGTGACCTGGTCATTTTTTAGCAACTTAATTAGCTCATCAATGTATCGCAATGACCATTTTTCATATTCTTTTTCTGATAAGAGGTTAGCCCATGAGTCAAATATTTGAATAGCATTTGCACCTGCAATAACTTGTTCCTTTAGGTATAAAAAGCATGCATCTGTGAGTTTTTTCAAGAAAATATTTGCCGCTTCCTCATTTTCAACAATATAATTTTTTGTAAAAGAGAAGCTCTTTGATGAACTGCCTTCTATAGAGTAGGCGGCTAAAGTCCATGGGCTTCCACAAAATCCAATTAACGGAATATTTTCAGGGAGAGTTTCCCTAATATTTTTTACTGCTTTATATACATAATCTAAATTATTTGGATCAAATTCAGGCAGGTTATCAACATCTTCTGAGGTTTTAATAGGATTGCTAAATACTGGTCCTTTACCTTCAACAAAGTTTACTCCAAGATTAAAAGCATCAGGAATTGTAAGGATATCTGAAAAAAGTATAGAGGCATCAAGTTTAAACTCATTTATAGGTTGCATTGCTAATTCGCAACAAACATCAGGGTTTTTACACATATCCATAAAATTCTTAAATCTTTTTCTGACTTCGCGATATTCAGGCATATACCTGCCTGCTTGTCGCATGTACCATATCGGTGGAGTCTCTAAATTTTCTTTATTGAGCGCTCTTATGAAAAGAGATTTATCTAACATTATGAGACGTATTTTATAATACTTTTTGCAGCTTCGCGTCCTTCCCAAATAGCTGTAACAACTAAATCGGATCCTCTAACCATGTCACCTCCAGAAAAAATCTTTTCATTTGATGTCTGAAATGAAAATGCTTGTTTTTCTTCCGCTAAAACAAGACCACTTTTATCTGTTTCAATTTCAAAATCTTTAAACCAATCTGCAGGACTTGCTCTAAAACCGAAGGCAACTATAACTGCATCAGCTTTATAGATTCTTTCAGAGCCAGGAACAGGAACGGGAACTCTTCTTCCATTTTGATCTGGTTCTCCAAGATGAGTATTTACAATTTTCACACCTTCTACTTTTTCTGAACCAACTATATCAATTGGCTGAATATTAAATTTAAAATCAACGCCTTCTTCTCTAGCATTTTGCACCTCTCGCTTTGAACCAGGCATATTTTGCTCATCTCTTCTATATAAACAGGTAACAGATTTTGCACCTTGTCTTATTGCAGTTCTATTACAATCCATAGCAGTATCTCCACCACCAAGAACAATTACATCTTTATTCTTTAAATCAATAAATTTGTTTGTTTCATCTTCTATATTTAGGAGGTTGTTTGTATTCGATATTAAATAATCTATGGCTTTGAAAACTCCAGGTAGTTTTTCGCCCTCAAATCCACCTTCCAATGAAGTGTAAGTTCCCATGGCTAAAAAAACAGCGTCATAGTCTTCATATAGCTTCTGAAAAGGTATGTCTTTTCCTATTTCTTTCCCTAAAAAAAACTCAACGCCCATTTCTTCAAGGATCTTTCGACGTCTTCTTACCACTTTTTTTTCAAGTTTAAATTCAGGTATTCCAAAGGTAAGCAATCCTCCTATTTCCTGATTTTTATCATATACATGACTATGAATTCCAGATCTAGTTAAGATATCTGCGCAAGCAATTCCAGCTGGACCAGAGCCAACAATTGCCACTTTCTTATTTGTCCAGGTTCTATAAGACATATCTGGTTTCCAGCCCATTTCAAATGCTTTTTCTGTAATATATTTTTCAGTAGAGCCTATGGTGACAGCACCAAAACCATCATTAAGAGTGCAAGCACCTTCACATAACCTATCTTGAGGACAGACCCTTCCACATACCTCCGGCAAACTGTTAGTTGAATGACATAATTCTGCAGCCTCAATAATATTCCCTTCGTTAACGAGTTTTAACCAGTCAGGAATATAATTATGGACTGGACATTTCCATTCACAATATGGATTGCCGCAATCCAGACATCTGTGTGCTTGGTTTGATGCTTCAACTTGATTATATTCATTATAAATTTCTACAAAGCTAATCTTTCTTTCTTCGATAGATTTTTTTGTTGGGTCAAATCTTCCAACTTCGAGAAACTGAAAATCATTTTCAACTTTTTTATGCTCAATATATTCATCTCTCAAATTTTTTTGCTGTAAATTTGAATGAATAATTTCTGAGGAACTCAAAGATTCTTTCCACTCATATAGTTTTTCTTTTGCAACTTCAAGATCAGAAATTGGAGCAAAAGATTTAGTTATATATTTTCCATCCACTCTAATTTTACCATAAAAGTATGGAGATTTAGGTTGTGTGAAAAGTAATAGACCTTTCTCAATTCTATATTGTTTGTTCTTGTTTTGCATGGGACAGTTTTTTGTATGACGCAGTATGACACTTTTGATCTTTAATTGGTAGTTTTATGTGCTAGAATCACTTCAAAATTTATACTATGCCTAGACTATTTCATAAAAACGAATTCAAAGACAATTGTGGTTTTGGACTTATAGCCAACATTAATGGTATTCAATCTGAATCCATTCTGACTAAATCAATTAATGCGTTAGTAAGCATGACACACAGGGGTGGTGTTGGAGCTGACGGCAAAACAGGAGATGGATGCGGTCTTTTATTTGATATTAATAAAGAATATTTTAAAAATAAAATATTATTAGAAGAAGGCGTTGAGTTAAAAGACAATTTTGCAATTGGGCAGTTGTTTATTTCCAAAGATATTGATTCTGTAATTTCTAAAGTCACTAAAATTCTTAAAAAAGAATCATTAATTCTTGACCATGTAAGACAGGTCCCAGTTGCCAAAGAGGTTTTAGGTAATATTGCTCTTGAATGTTGCCCAAATATATACCAAATATTTATTACCTCTAATGATCAGGTATTTAATGAACAGAAATTTGAGTCTAGTCTGCTTCAAGCAAGAAAATTTATTGAAGAAATTTATATGAATGATGAAGATTTATATTTATGCAGTCTTTCATCAAAAACTATTGTTTACAAAGGGTTAATGCTTCCAAATGCTATCAAAAGTTTCTATTTAGATCTGCAAAGTCCAGATTTTAAAATATCAACTTGTGTTTTTCACCAAAGATTCTCTACTAATACATCTCCAAGGTGGCATTTAGCCCAGCCATTTAGATTGCTTGCTCACAACGGCGAGATAAATGCTATTAGGGGAAATAGAAATTGGGTAAAGGCTAGATCAAGCAAGTTTATTACACCATTAATACCAAAAATACAGTCTTTCCAAGAGCTTGTGAATGAGAAAGGATCAGATTCTTCATCTCTAGACAACATGGTTGAGCTCCTAGTAAAAGGCGGCGTTGATCTTTTTAGAGCTATCAGGATGGTGCTTCCACCAGCCTGGCAAAATACTCAGACTCTTGATGCTGATATCAGAGCTTTTCATGAATATAATTCTATGCATATGGAGCCCTGGGATGGTCCAGCAGGAATAGTAATGGCTGATGGAAAATGGGCTGTTTGTATTCTTGATAGAAATGGCCTTAGACCAGCTAGATATCAAATTGATACTGAAAATAATATAACAATAGCCTCTGAAACCGGAGTAAACCCTGTAGACGAATCTTCTGTTCTATCCAAAGGGAGAGTTCAGCCTGGAGGAATCCTTGCAATTAATACAGATACAGGAGAAATAGTTAATCAAGATAGAATCGATGATGTTCTAAAAACTAAAAATCCATACAGGAAGTGGCTAAAAGAAAATGCAGTCTATATTGAATCAAGTCTAGATACATATGAAGGCCCAGGCCTAAAACCAATCGATCAGAATGAATTTATTGAGTCTACAAAACAATTTCTTTTATTTAAAGAAGAGAGAACATCTGTAATTAAGCCCTTGGCAATTGACTCTCAAGAAGGAACTGGCTCAATGGGTGATGATACTGCCTTGGCAGTTATGAGCAAAATGCACAGACAAATTTATGATTTTTTTAGACAACAGTTTGCACAAGTTACCAATCCCCCAATTGACTCCCTAAGAGAGGTTGGGGTCATGTCTCTTGAGACATGTTTTGGACCTGAATTAAATATTTACGAAGAATCACCCACTCACGCTAAAAGATTAGTTACAACCTCACCAGTTCTTTCATACAAAAAACTTCAATCATTGATAAAAAACCCCTATTTCGAAGTAGAAGAGTTTGAACTTAGCTTTAAAGATAAAATTTCTTTAGAGGAAGCAATATCTTTATTAAAGTCTAAAGTTGTAGAGTCTGTGAGAGGTGGAAATTCTTTAATACATTTAATAGAAGAAATGCCTAGCAAAGGCTATCTTTCAATTAACGCATTACTTGCCGTCGGAGCAGTTCATCAGGAGCTGGTGAGGCTTGGTCTAAGGTCTGACGCAAACATTATATGCACATCTTCATCTGCTAGAGATACTCACCAGATTGCATGTTTAATTGGATTTGGCGCAACAGCCGTTTATCCAACATTGGCATATCAAACTATTCTTGATTTATCGGCTAGAAGAGAGCTAAAAGGTTCTGCTCATGAAAATTGTGCTAGATATAGAAAGGGTATTAACAAAGGGCTCTTAAAAATAATTTCTAAAATGGGTATTTCTACAATATCTAGCTATCGAGGGTCACAGTTGTATGAGATTGTGGGTCTAGATAAGAATATTGTTGATACATGTTTTACTAATACAACAAGTAGAATTGAGGGCAAGTCATTTAAAGACTTAGATACGGAATTAAGATTACTTGATGAATACTCTAGATCCAATCTTTCAGATATGAATGTTGGAGGATTGCTTAAGTATATTCATGGCGGCGAATATCATGCTTATAATCCAGAGATTGTTAAGAAACTTCAAGAAGCAGTATCAACTGGCTCCTCTGAAAAATACTACGAATATGCAGAGCTCGTAGATAAAAGAGCTCCAGCAATGTTAAGAGACTTACTATCTTTTAATAACATAAAAGCTAAAGTTGATATAAAAGAAGTCGAGCCAATCAAAAATATTTTGAATAGATTTGACTCTGCAGGAATGAGTCTTGGTGCTTTGTCACCAAAAGCGCATGAAACTCTAGCAGAAGCTATGAATCACCTTGGTGCCAGATCTAACTCTGGAGAGGGTGGCGAGGATAAGTCTAGATATGGCACTAGCAAAATGTCAAAGATCAAACAAATTGCATCAGGTAGATTCGGTGTCACGCCTCATTATCTTGTTAATGCTGAAGTACTCCAAATTAAAATTGCTCAGGGAGCAAAGCCCGGAGAGGGCGGCCAATTACCTGGAGGTAAAGTAAATAAATTAATAGCTAAATTAAGATATTCAACTCCAGGAGTTACATTAATTTCTCCTCCTCCTCATCATGATATATATTCAATTGAAGACTTGGCTCAACTTATATACGACCTAAAAGAAGTAAATCCTAAAGCTCTAGTTTCAGTTAAATTGGTCTCAGAGCCAGGAGTTGGAACAATAGCATCAGGTGTTGCAAAAGCTTATGCTGATTTAATTACAATTTCTGGTCATGATGGAGGAACAGGCGCAAGTCCACTTACTTCTATAAGGTATGCTGGATCTCCATGGGAGCTCGGCCTTGCAGAAGCACATCAGAGTTTAAGAGATAGTGGCCTAAGGCATAAAGTTAGACTTCAGGCTGATGGTGGAATGAAAACAGGACTTGATGTGATTAAGGCAGCAATTCTTGGAGCAGAATCCTTCGGTTTTGGCACCGGCCCAATGATAGCTATGGGCTGTAAGTATTTAAGAATTTGCCATTTAAATAATTGTGCGACAGGCGTGGCTACGCAACGAGATGATCTTATTAATCACCATTTTGTTGGAGAGAAAGAGAGAGTAATCAATTATTTTGAATTTATTGCTAATGATGTTCGACAGCATCTAGCTGATCTTGGAGTAAATAGCCTTGAAGAGATTATTGGTCAGACACAGTATCTCGAAAAAATAGATACCAAAGATCCTCAATACCGTTCAATAAATTTAGATGAGCTTTTATACAAAGATAAAAATATTAATGAGTCATTCTTCTGTACTGAAAAAAATAATAAACCGTGGGATAAAGGACCGCTTAATAAAAAAATTCTAAAAGATTTTAAAAGCTCTATTAATGAGCAGGAATCTTATTCTAAAACTTATGAGATCAGAAACACTGACAGATCTATTGGTGCAAAAATTTCCGGTTATGTTGCATCGATATATGGAGAAGAGGGATTAAGTAATCCAATTAATATCAACTTCAGTGGATCAGCTGGACAAAGTTTTGGATGTTGGAATGCCAACGGTATCAACCTTACTGTAAATGGAGATGCCAACGATTATGTTGGTAAGGGCATGAATGGTGGAAGGATAATCATTAAGAATGAGAATAGTTTTGCTACAAATGATGACAATGCTGTATTAGTTGGAAACACATGTTTATATGGTGCAACTGGAGGTGAGCTTTATGTTGGTGGTACTGCAGGCGAGCGTTTTGGAGTAAGAAATTCTGGTGCTAAAGCAGTTATTGAAGGGGCAGGTGACCACTGTTGTGAGTACATGACCGGAGGGCATATAACAGTACTAGGCTCTGTTGGTGCAAACTTTGGAGCAGGTATGACTGGTGGTTTCGCATATGTTTTAGATGAAGATAGATCTTTTTTTGATAAATGCAATAGAGGAATGGTCAACATTGAAAGAATAACAACAGAAGATATGCAGCCACACAGAAAGCATTTAAAAGAAATTATCGCTAGACATTATAAATACACAAATAGCCCAAAATCTAAGCAAATTCATGAAGATTTTGATAAATTTGAGCCACATTTTTGGTTGGTGTCACCTGCTGCTTTAAATATCCAAGATTTACTTAAAGCAACTAGATCTAATGCAGCTTAATTTAATTTGAAAGCTTTAGGTAAGTTTTTTGAATCAAACTTGTTTGTTTTAAACCCATTTAAATTTTCATCAAGCATTATTAAATTAAGCTTACCTCCAGTGACTTTTTTGTCATTCATAATAAACTTTTTAAGATCTTGATATTTAAATTTTTGGAAATCTGTATCTAATTCAAGAGAATGAATTGTGTTATCAAGGTCCTTGTATTTAGATTGATCAATTAGTCCTTCAAGATAGGAAATTCTGGCAATAATTTGTATTCCATATATAACTGCTTGACCATGAGTGATTCCTTTATATTTCATAAAAGCTTCTATCGCATGACCAAATGTATGTCCAAGATTTAAAATTGCCCTGATCCCATTTTCTTTTTCATCTTTGGTAACAATCTTTGCTTTAGTCTTAATAGATTCACTAATCAGATTTTCCATAACAATGGGATCTTTTTTTTGTATCTCTTTAGAATTATTTTCAAGGATTGACCTTATTTTTTTGTTACCAAGCAGACTATATTTAACAATTTCACCTAAACCAGATCTAAATTGATTGTTAGGAAGAGTTTCTAAAAAAGAGGTACTAATCAACACTAGTTTTGGATTATAAAAAGCTCCAACTAAATTTTTTCCTCTTTCAATATTTATTGCAGTCTTTCCTCCAACCGATGAATCAACCTGAGCGAGAAGGCTTGTTGGCATTTGAATAAAATCTATACCTCTAAGATAAGAAGCAGCTGTAAAGCCAGTAATATCACCAACCATACCGCCACCTAAGGCAATCATGAGATCAGATCTATCAAATTTTAACTTTGCAAGTTTTTCAAGCAAATTTAAGTATTCATTTGCAGATTTAGAAGTTTCACCTTTAGGTAATTCGTGAGTATAAATATTTTTATTATGTCCAATTTTAGTTCTAAGATCTTTAATGTATTTCTTTGGAATGCCAGAATCAGTAACAATTAAAATATTTTTTGATGATTTTATTTGAGACGCTAAATTAAATTTAGTAAGTGCATTTTTAGAGATAATAACCTCATATCTTGAAGAGCCTTTACCTACTTTTATAGTATTAGCCATAATTTTTTACGAGCTTTATTATCTCAGACGCAACCTCTTGACTGCTTAAATTTTCAGTATTAACAACGTAATCTGCTACCTCTTCATATAATGAAACTCTTTGATCATGTAGTTTTTGAAGAATTTCACCAGGATCACCTTCTTTTAATAATGGCCTATCTTTATCTTTGGAGGTTCTTTCAAGCTGAACATTGATTGGAGTGGCTAGATAAAAAACAGTACCTCTTGAAGACAAAATATCCCTATTTTTATCAGATAGAATGATGCCTCCACCTGTAGATAAGACTATTGAATTAAGCTCAGCTAATTCTTCAAGAATTTTACTTTCTCTTTTTCTAAAGCCATCTTCGCCTTCCAAGTCAAAAATCCAATCTATAGAGGCCCCAGTCCTAGACTCAATTTCAGCATCAGTGTCATAAAATGTTAAGAAAAGTTCACTTGAAATAATTTTTCCAACTGTAGATTTTCCTGAACCCATCGGGCCAACTATAAAAATATTCATTATTAATTTTTGTTAAAATACACTAAATTTTAACACCTAACTGAATAAAATAGATTTTTTTAATAGTTAAAAGTTGTATGCTATTTAAATAAGAAAATTGCTTTAGAAATGCTCAAATTTATAAAAATCACTTTTTACTCTTCTCTTGTTGCAAGCATCTTGTCAATTTTTACTGTAATTGGTTTTTACTTATACTTAAAGCCAAATTTGCCTGAAATAACTCTCGTTGATGAATCTCAACTACAGATGCCACTTAAGATATATACATCTGATGAAGTGTTAATTGGCGAATATGGGGAAATTAAAAGAAGACCTGTTTACTTTGATGAAATTCCAAATAATTTGAGAAATGCCTTTTTAGCTGCAGAGGATGATGGTTTTTTTCGCCATCAGGGGATCAGTTATACAGGATTATTAAGGGCATTGCTTCAATATATTGAGGCAGGAGAAATAGTTAGTGGTGGCGGAACTATTTCAATGCAGGTTGTTAGAGGGTACCTTTTAAGCAGAGATCAAAAACTTACAAGAAAAATAAAAGAAATCTACCTTGCCCTTGAGCTTGAAAGCAGAGCTTCTAAAGAGGAAATATTCGAGCTATATGTTAATAGAATTTTTTTGGGAAACAGATCATATGGAATTGAAGCAGCTTCAAATACTTATTTCAATAAATCTGTAGATCAATTAACGCTTGCTGAATCTGCTACTATAGCAGCCCTTGCTCAACTTCCTTCTGCAATAAATCCAATCAAATCTCCTGTAAGGACCACACAAAGACGTAATTGGATTTTATCAAGAATGCTTAAGTTAAAAATGATATCAAGAGAGCAATACTTTGAAGCCCTAGGTGCGGAAATGGAAGTTGTAAAAGATATTGATTTATATGATGTGGATGCAAGGTATTTGGCTGAGCTTACAAGACAGGAAATTGTTAAAAGATATGGATTAAAAGCATATAAAGAGGGCTGGAAGGTTTTTACAACAATCAACTCAGAATATCAGATTGCGGCATCTGCAAGTATACAAAAGCATTTGTCTTTGTATAACAAAAGGCATGGATGGAGAGATGCCGATAATTATATTGATATATTCAATGAAGCAGAACTTGAGCTATTAAATGCCGGTAACTCAGACTTTATTGTCGAAAGTTTAAAAAAAGAATATTCTTTCTTAGAAGATAATAAAACCATAGGCAGTGAGATAAATGAAATATTTTCCTCATATCCATATTATCGAACCCATGCTAAAGCTATAGTTATTGGAGTTCATGAAAAGAGAATTGACTTCATCAATGAAAAACTTGAGATTGAATCCTTAAATTGGTCATCAAATTATAAGTGGGCTAGAAAGTATCTTGATATAAATAAAAGAGGCCCTGCACCAAAGGATTTTGAAGATTTTATAAAAGCTGGTGATTTCATTTATCTTGAAGAAATCGATAACCTTCTATTTCTAGATCAAATGCCTGTTGCTGAATCTGCTTTAATATCATCAGATCCAAACTCCGGCGCAATTAGAGCCTACGTAGGGGGCTCAAACTTTAATAAAAGTAATTTTGATAGAGTGCGCTTGTCATATCCTCAATCTGGTTCAAGTTTTAAGCCCTTTATTTATTCTGCAGGTCTAGCCAATGAATATAATTTATCATCATTGATAAATGATGCACCAATTGCTTTTGAAGATAAAAACCTTGAAAGTGTATGGAGACCAGAAAACTATACTGGCAAATTCTATGGATTAACATCTCTAAGAAGTGCATTAATAAGATCAATTAATATAGTTTCTATCAAATTACTAAGAGGAGTTGGCATAGACAAATCTGCAGAAACAATTGAAAAATTTGGATTCGAAAAAAACAGAATACCCAAAGATCTTTCTTTGGCTCTTGGATCAGGAAACTTTTCACCTGCCGAAATGGTTAGAGCATTTGGAGTCATAGCTAGTGAAGGATATATTAAAGATCTATATTATGTTGATAGAGTTGAGGATAGGTTTGGAAACATTATCTATTCTTCAGATGCTAATTCTAAATTAGATAATGAGAACTTATCTGCTTTTCCTTGGCTCAATACATTGGAGATGAATATAAAAAGCCCATATTATCTTCTCAAACCGATTGAAAACTCAGACAAAGTTATAGATGAAAGAGTTGCATATTTAATTAAAGATACATTGAAAGACTTCATGAAAAATGGAACGGCAGGGAGGAAATCTGCATTTCTTGATCGAGATGACATTGGTGGTAAGACTGGAACAACAAATGATGCTGTAAGCACTTGGTTTTCTGGATTTCATGACGATTTAGTTACTACGGTATGGGTTGGAACAGATGATTTTACCTCGTTAGGGGATAATGAATATGGCTCAACAATTTCAATGCCAATATGGCTTGACTATATGTCAGTTGCTCTAAAAGATCTTGAAGAAAAACCAGTAAGGATTCCTCCAGGCATGACATATATCAAAGTTGATAAAGAGACTGGGGAAATAAATAATTCTCAAAATTCAAAAAATAGCTACTTTGAACTTTTTCTAAATGAGAATATAAAAAATTAACTTTTGAATATATTAATAGACAATAGCTCCCATGCGTTATCAATGTAATTGCTTGGTGAGTCTTTAAACTTTGATCTTATATATCTTGAAACATTACCCTCAAGATAGGTAGTAATTAGTTGAGATGAAATACCTGGTTGCGATATCAAGGAAGATGCCTCTTCTGCCAAAATTTGCTTAACAGTTAGTTCAAATCTTTCATAAAATTGATTTACAGAATCTGATACATTTTTCTCTGCAGGTGAAAGAGCTTCTCGTGATAACAGCCTTGCAAAACCTTTATTTTTTTCTATAAAAAGCATGAAAAATAAAAATATGTTTTTAACTTTCTCCTTTGAATCTAAATCAGCTTTTTTGAGTTCAGCGCATTTTGAAAAGATAGCATCATCACAGTATGAGAATAATTCAGCATAAATAGAACGTTTGCTTGGAAAATGTCTATATAAAGCAGCCTCTGTAATATTTGATTTCTTAGCCAGTAAAGCTGTTGTAATTTTCTTTGATGAGGCTTCCTCAAGCAAACTTGCAAGTGATTGCAAAATTATATTTTTGCGATTTTTGTCCATATCAAGTTAAATTTATATCAATATCAGGAGAAATGCGAGCAAGCTCATTGATAAAATCTGATTGAATATCCAACATATCTTCTTTAGTGTCACCTTCGAATCTCAACACCAACTTAGGAGAAGTTTGTGATGCTCTTATTAATCCCCATCCTGAATCAAAGTTTATCCTTAATCCATCAATAGTAACTTTATTACCAATTAATTTATTATGAGTAATAAAATCTTCAACTATTTTAAATTTATTCTCATCAGTCACATCAACATTAAGCTCTGGGGTAGAGTAAGATTTTGGATAAGAATTAATTATTTCTGAAATTTTCTCATAATCATTATTCTCAGAAACAGCTTCAACAATTCGGGCGCCTGAATAAGGACCATCATCAAAACCATACCATTTATCATTAAAGAAAATATGTCCACTCATCTCTCCGCCTAAAAGCGATGAGTTCTCTTTTATTGCTTTTTTGATATGAAAATGACCAGTTGGAGCCATTATAGGCTTTCCATTGTTTTTAGATATTAGCTTTTCTAAATGATTGGAGCATTTAATATCATAAACAATCGAACCTTGTTTTTTTGAGAGGATGCTTTCAGATAGCATCATCATAAATTTATCAGGAAAAATATTTTTACCAGCATCAGTAATTAATCCTACTCTATCTCCATCGCCATCAAAAGCTAGTCCTAAATCAGCATTATTATCTAATACACACTTTATTAAATCTTGAATATTTTCTTCCTTGCTAGGGTCGGGGTGGTGGTTGGGAAAGTTACCGTCAACCTCACTGAAAAGCTCAATAACTTCACAACCAATTCTTTTGAACAATTCAGGAGCAATGCTACCTGCCACACCATTACCTGAATCTAAAACAACTTTAAATTTCTTATTCCCTTTGATATCTATAGATTCAACTACAGCACTTAGATAATTTTCTTTTATATTTTTATCAACTAAAGAGCCCTTAGGATAACTAGTGTCTTGCAATTTACCAATCAATGATAATATTTCGATGCCTGAAATTGGTTTATCATTTATTACCATTTTCAGACCATTATGATTTTTTGGATTGTGACTTCCAGTTATTATGATCCCACTTTTTGATTCATTTGTTTTTGCTTCAAAATAGAGCATAGGGCTTGTAACCATTCCAATGTTAGTAACATGTAGACCCTCATTCACAAGACTTTGACAAAAGCTACTAAGCAAACTTTTACCAGAAAGCCTTCCATCTCTTCCAACAGATATTGAAGAAATACCTTCGGATCTGCATTTATGAGAAATAGCTTTTCCAATCAATGCAATTGTTGATTCATTTAATTGATCAGGATAAATACCTCTAATATCATTTTCTCTAAAAATTGAATTGTTTACTTCCATTTTGCTTTTGTTATAAGTTGTTGTTTGTCATAATAGGCGACTAATTATAACTGCATACTTATGTTTGATAATACAGATTCCAAATTTATATGGAAAAATGGAGAATTCCAAAAATGGGATGATTCTACAGTTCACTTAATGTCTCATACCTTAAATTATGGTACCGGCGCATTCGAGGGTGTAAGAGCATATAAAACTGATAAAGGTCCTGCAATTTTTAGATTAGAGGATCATACCCAAAGGCTATTTGATACAGCAGAAAAAATAGATATTAAAATCCCATATACAAAAGAAGAACTAAACAACGTACAAAAAAAAATATTTGTTCAAAATAATTTAGAAGAAGGTTATATAAGGCCAATTGTATATCTTGGCGCAGAATCATTAGGCATTAGAGCACTTGATTTGTCTGTAAATGTTGCAGTAGCAGCTTGGGAGTGGCCTTCCTACATGGATCCTGAAGCAAAAAAGAAAGGTATCTCTATAGTTAAATCATCTCATGAGCAATATTCAAATCCACTTCATTCAAATAATAAGATTATTGGCACATATATAAATTCAACAATGGCTCTTCATGAGGCCTTAAGAAAAGGTGCTGATGAGGCGTTGCTAATGGATAAAAATGGATTTATTTCAGAAGGAAGTGGTGAAAATATATTTATTGTAAAAGATGGAATTATTTGTACACCTTTAACAGATCATTGTTTAAATGGCATTACCAGACAATCAGTAATTACTATTGCAAAGGATCTAGGGTTTAAGGTTATAGAAAAAAATTTAGAATATATTGATTTGGTTGAAGCTGACGAGGCATTTTTTACTGGAACAGCTGTTGAAATTACACCAATCACTAAACTTGATGGTAAGAATATTAATTCTGGAAAGAGAGGCGAGATAACTCATCAACTTCAATCTATATATGGGGATGTGATTACAGGAAAATCAGAAAAATACAATTCATGGCTATCTTATGCAGACCCCTCACGATACGAAAAGTCTTAAAATTGCATTATTGAGTTATAGATCAGCTCCTTATGGAGGCGGCCAAGGTATATATGTTAAAGATATTTCTTTAGCTCTTGAGTCTCTTGGTCATAAGGTTGATGTTATATCAGGAGAACCTTACCCATTACTTGAAGGTGATGTCAATTTAATCAAGCTGCCTGGCATGAATTTATTTGAAACTTTTCTTTTTAAAGATAGGTTAAAAAAATTTTTTAAAAATCCAAAAACTTTTGTCAATATATTTGAGTTTTTATCTACTTTAGCTGGTGGGTTTCCGGAGATGTATTCTTTTGGTAAGAGGGCTAATGAATTTTTAAAAAAGAACAGTGACTATGATGTTGTTATTGACAATCAATCACTAAGTTATGGGATGCTTGAAATACAAAAAAGGTTTCCTTTTATTGAAATAATTCATCACCCAATAACCAAAGATCTAAAACATGATCTTGAGACTAGTAATAAATTCTTATATAGGCTTTCAAGGAAAAGGTGGTATTCATTTCTTAAGATGCAAAAAAAAGTAGCCCCAAAACTAAGATCAATAATCACTCCTTCAAAGAACTCTAGGGACGACATTGCAGATGATTTTTCTTGTTCAAAGAAAAATATCACAGTTATAAATAATGGTCTCGATACAAATATATTTAAACCTTATAGGGATATTAGGAGAAAGAAATACAGACTAATCACAACCGCGAGCGCAGATGTTCCTTTAAAGGGTTTGGATTATACCCTTGCAGCAGTTGCTAACTTAAAAAAAGAATTTAATATTGAGCTCTTGGTTATTGGGAAGCAAAAAGAGGGCGGTCATACCTCAAGACTCATAAAAAAGTTAAATTTGGAAAGAAACGTAGAATTTAAAACAAATTTAACTCAAGATGATATCGCAAAAGAATATGCTCATAGCTCTATTGCAGTGGTAAGTTCTTTATATGAAGGGTTTGGTTATCCAGTGATCGAAGCAATGAGCTGCTCAATACCATTAATAGCAGTTAAGACTTCGTCTATACCAGAATTGGTTGGAGATTTCGCTCACTTGATTAACCCTCGGGATAGCGTTTTATTAGCAAAAAAAATAAAAGAAGTGTTCGAAAATTATGATAAAAATTTAATTCTTGCAGAAAATGGTAGAAACCATATTGAGAAGCAGTTTAATTGGGAAAAGATATCCAAACAATATCAAGATGTAATTTATGAAAACATAAGGAACCAAAGAGAATGCTAACTTTCGATTTTAATCAATTTAATTTGAAAAATAAAAGTGGAATAATGCTTGATATTGGCTGCGGTGAAGGTCGTCATGTTTTTGGAACAATGCAGAATTATAAGGACTTTTTCTGTATTGGTCTTGATATGGATGAGTCATCTCTATCTAAGGCTCAAGAGGGTTTTGAATTTTTTCAATCTATCTCAAATGAAGGCGCAATTTTCATTAAGGGTTCAGCATATAAGCTTCCTCTTCCATCTAATTCTGTTGACCTAATAATATGTTCAGAGGTTTTAGAGCATCTTCATGATTACAACAAAGCCCTAAGTGAGATATATAGAGTTTTAAAACCCCATGGAAAATTTTTTGCAAGCGTTCCATCATATCTTCCAGAGAAAATATGCTGGATGCTTTCAAACGATTATCAAAATATGCCAGGCGGGCACATTAGGATTTTTAAGAAAAAAGCTATCATAAATGAAATCGAGCAAACTGGCTTTTCATTGAAAAAATATGAAAGGTTTCATTCAATACATAGTCCTTATTGGTGGCTTAGATGCTTGTTTTGGAAAAACCAAGATAATAATTGGTTTATAAGAGTTTATAAAAAAATTCTTGAAAAACATATTCTTGAAAAGCCTTATTTTATCGATTTTATTGATAGATTATTTAACCCAATTCTTGGTAAAAGTTTATCTATGTATTTTGAAAAGAAATAATGAAAGATATAATAAAAATTAATATTAGAAAGGATGCTAAGAATACCAAAAGCGCAAATTTCTATAACGCAATCGGTCTTTATGTTTTAAATCAGCAGCTAAAAAGCGGAGTAATACCATCTAATGCTGATGGCTCATTTGATCCTTGGGACTTTATAGAATCTATTACCGCGCTAAATTTTATCTTTAAAAAAGAAGAAGCTAGAAAGTCTTTTAGATGGCTTAAAGAAAATCAGAATGAAGATGGAAGTTGGTTCTCAAAATATTCAAGCTCTGGGGAACCAATAGAAACAAATAAACCCACTCATTTCTCATCCTATATTTCTGTCGGACTTCTTCATTATTACAAGACTTTTTCTGATTTAGATTTTCTAGAAGAAATGTGGCCATCATTAAAGAAGGCCACAAACTTTTCAATTAAACATCAAACACAAAAGGGAACAATTCCTTGGTCAATAGACTCCAAGGGGGATATTGAAAATGATTATTTAATTACCGCATCTAGCTCTATTCTTAAAAGTCTGGAATGCTCTAGAGCTATAGAGAAAATATTAAATCTAGATCTAAATTCAGACTGGATCAAGGCCTATGAACTATTATCAAGCGCCCTTAGATATCCAAAAGGTTTGTTTGATTTACAAAAAGATAGATCAAATTTCTCTATGGATTCATATTATCCGATACTTTCAGGCTGCTTAAATAAGAATGAAATCGAGGAGGCAATTCAGCAAACACTAAATAATTTTTATGAAGATGGGTTGGGTGTTAAATGCGTTAGAGAAGAGCCATGGATAACAGTTGCTGAAACAAATGAATTTGTAATTGCATTGGTCATTGGAAATAAAAAAGACTTGGCTAAAAAGATTTTGCTTGAATCAACTCTAATATCTGATGAAAATAATATTCCCTACATGGGATGGCAATATAAAGAAAAAATTTTTTGGCCAAATGAGAAACCAACCTGGACAGCAGCAGCAATGCTACTTGCAGCTGATGCAATATTTAGTTATACAACAGCATCAGATTTATTTTTAAAAAACCAATTAGACTCTTTTTAAACAAACTATAGTATCGACTCTTTCGTACTCTATAAAATCATTGTTTAGAGCTTCTTTATATATCTCATAAGGAGCTTGCCCTCCTTCTTTAGGATCTTCATAGATATCATGGATAACTAAAGCCCCATTTTTTTTTACATATTTTGACCAGCAATTGTAATCATCAAAAGCTGATTCTAAAGAGTGACTACCATCTATAAATATCATCCCGGCAGAAGTATCCCATGACTTGGCTGCAGTTCTTGATGATGAAACAATGGGAATAATATTATCAAGATTGTATTTTTGAATATTTTTAATGAAAAGAGGGAATGTATTAACTCTATTTTCTTGAACATCAAATACCTCAGGGTCAAAATATTCTTCTTTCAATTGATGTTCTTCAGATCCAGAATGATGATCGACTGTGAAAACAACTTCATTATTTTCATTCGCTCCAAATCCAAGATAGATAGTTGATTTACCACAATAAGTCCCAATTTCAATGATCGGACCCGACTTTGAAAACTCTTTTGACCATTTATATAATGCCTCTCCTTCATGCGCAGGCATGAAGCCTTTAATGTTCTCAATATCATTAATTATCATTTATAAAAATCCTCTTTGCCTAATGTTGATTTGAACCTTCGATGTTGCCACAAATACTCAGATGGATGTTTTCTAATACTATTCTCAATAATTTTATTTAGATCAGAGGACATTTCTTTGTCTGAATCCATATTGAGTTCAATTTTTTCAATCTCAATAATATACTCATCATTCTCAATGAAGCTGTTCAGAAAATATGTCTGACAATTTGTTTTTCTTATAATTTTATATGGGGCAGATATGGTTGCTGCCGGAAGGTTAAAAAAGTTAACCACCTCTGACCCATTCATGCCATAGTCTTGATCAGTAGCATATAAAACTGTTTTACCTGATAGGAGCCATTTAATAAATTTTAATGGCTTATTTTTATCGCATAAGTCTTTAACCCCTTTCAGTCGACCCTTGCTCTGAATAGCATCAAAGAATTTTGAGTTATGCGTTCTCTCAACTCCATATATATCTGCATTCATACCTAAAATTCTTGCATCAAGCTCTAGATGTAAAGAATGCTTAAAAAAAAGAAGGACACCACTACCTTTATTTTGTTCATTCTTAAGCTGCTCAAGTCCACTAATTTTGTATTTAATCTCATTATTTATTCTTTCATCACTCCAAAACCATGAAATAGCAGTATCGAACATCACTAAACCCGAGTTGTTAATATTCCTTTTAATTAAACTCTTTCTTTTAATATCATCTAGATTATTAAAACAGGCATCAATATTTTTTTTGCTAATACGATTCCTTTTTTGAAGAAAAATGCTCATGAATTTGCTTATTACAGGCGAAATTATTAACTGCAAAGATCTAGGCAGCAATGCGATTGCTCTCCAAAAGAAAACTAGAAGTGATAAAAAAATGTTTTTCATATGATATTAAAATGTATTATTACATTAATGTAGCTAATGATTGTCATAATGAGACTTCTTTTTTATAACATTTTAATTATTATTTTTCTTCCGGTAGCTGTCGGAAGAATTTTATATAAAAGCATTAAAGATAAGGATTACAGACTCAATTTATCTCAAAGGTTTGGCATATACAAAGTTCATTCTTCAAAGAAAAAAGTCATTTGGTTTCATGCGGTTAGCCTTGGAGAAGTCATAGCATCAAAAAAAATAGTGAATAAGCTCCTGGAAGATGCTGATGTAATACTAACGGTCACTACGCCAACTGGATTACGCCATGCTAGAAAGATTTACGAAGATCGTTTAAATATTTGTTATGCGCCATGGGACAGTCTAGCCTTTATGAATAGGGCAATTAACACATTTAAGCCATCAGCAATTGTTATTTTTGAAACTGAAATTTGGCCATCAATGGTTCATTGCTCTTTTAAAAAAAATATCCCTATTATTTTGTGTAATGGCAGAATGTCTCAGAGATCTTTCAAAAGTTATGCAAGGTTCAAAGCTTTAGTCAAAACAACGCTTCAGAGATTCTCTTTCATCTTTGTACAAAGTGAAAATCAAGCCAAAAGATTTTTTGAACTAGGAGCAAATATTGAGCAATTAAAAATTGCGTCTTCAGTAAAGTTTGACTTTCATCAACTTAATGAAGAATTTAGTAATAGAGATCATGAGGTAGAGAAAAATAAAGTTTTATTATTTGCAAGTACTCATAGAGGCGAAGACGAAAGACTAATAAAAATATATAAAAATCTTAAACCAATGATAGCTAATTTAAGATTAGTAATTGTCCCAAGGCATCCAGAAAGACATATCGAGATAGAGCGAATTCTAACCAAAGAAGGGGTTAACCATTCATCACAAAACAATAGCAAACTAGAATTCGAAGATAATGAGGTAATAGTTATAAATGCTATTGGTATCTTGGCTGAGTTATATGCTAAAGCAGACGCAGCTTTTATTGGTGGGAGTATGTTAGGCGATACAGGAGGACATAACATAATTGAGCCTGCTGCATTAGGATGTCCATTTGTTGTAGGTGAATATATGTATAATTTTACAGATATATTAGAGTCATTTTTATTACGAGATGCGTGTATCCAAGCCTCAAGCGATAAAGAGATAGAACTATCTTTAAAAAGTATATTGACTGACAATGATCAGCATGGAAAAATTAATGCATTAGACGTTGTTAAAGAAAACAAAGGGTCATCAGATTCGCAAGCAAGAAAGATTTTAAGTTTTTTAAATTAAAGGGGCATATTTTGAAATTAGTTACAGCAATCATAAAACCTTTCAAGGTTGAAGAAGTAAGATCCGCATTAGAAAAAATAGGTGTTTCTGGAATGACAATGACCGAGGTTAAGGGTTTTGGAAGGCAGAAAGGTCATACAGAACTTTATCGTGGTGCAGAATACACTATAGATTTTCTACCTAAAATTAAATTAGAGATAGCTGTATCTGATGACATAGTTGAATCTGTAAAAAGCGCAATAATTGAAGCAGCAGCCTCAGGCAAAATTGGGGATGGTAAAATTTTCATATCGCCTATTGAAGAAGTAGTTCGAATAAGAACGGGTGAGACAGACGAAGACGCTCTGTAAAATTCAATTATTAAAAAATTAAATCAAAAAAAAGTCGTTTTCCTATTAGGCCCTACCGCATCCGGAAAAACAGACTTAGCAATAAAACTATCAAAAAGCTTTGATTTAGAAATTATTAGCGTCGATTCTGTGATGGTCTATAAAGATGCTAATATTGGCTCCGCAAAACCACCAAAGAATGTCTTAAAAAAATACCCACATTTTTTAGTCAATAATAAAAACTTAACCGAAATCTATTCTGTTGCAGAATTCTGCAATGATTCTTTTAAATTAATTGAAGAAATTCACTCTAGAAATAAGATACCATTTTTTGTTGGTGGCTCGATGATGTACTTTAAGTCTCTGTTAGATGGTATAAATGATATGCCTGTAAGAGATGATTTGTATAGGGAAAAGCTTTTAGAAAAGAGTTTAAAGAAACCGGGTTATCTTTTTGACCTTCTTTTAAAGACTGATCCTCAGCATGCAAAGAAAATTAAGCCAAACGATGAAAAAAGAATTTTAAGAGCTCTAGAAGTTACAAATAGCTCAGGAAAGACGATGACAGAAAATCTTAATGAAAGCTCCAAGAGGAGCTTGAAAAATAAGTATGATATTTTGCAAATAGGCATCTATGAGGAGGATAGAACAATATTGCATAAAAGAATTCGAGACAGGCTAGAAGCAATGTTTAATGAAGGTCTTATCGAAGAGGTTAAGGGTATTAAAAAAAATTACCGTATTGAATCAAGCCACCCAATTCTATCTGCTGTAAATTATAAGCAAGTTTTTGATTATTTAGATAACAATATAAACAAAGATGAATTGTTTAATAGAGCTTTGTTTGCTTCAAGGCAATTAGCAAAGAGACAGATTACATGGATTAGATCATGGGAAGATCTTAATTTATTTAAAATAAACTCTGATGAAGAGATTAAAGAAAATATAAAGAATTTCTTATAGATGGCTTTAAATATATATTTAAGCCCATAAATAGTAACTATAATATAAATATATTGAGGTAAATATATGAACTGGGATAATCAAGACAAAGATCCATGGGGTGGTAAGAACGATGCTCCTGATTTTGATGATCTTTTAAAAAAATTTTCATCTGTACTAGGAGCGAAGAAAGCAACTTCCTCTAATGGCTCAGGCTCTGGAGGTGGTGGCAATAAATTATCCTCAGGTAGAATATTTCTGTATGCATTTTTTGCCTTTTTAATTGTTTATGCTTCTCAGTGTATATACCAGCTTGATGCTTCTGAAAGAGCGGTTATCTTAAGATTAGGAAAATTCCACGAAGAGCAATCTGAAGGATTGAACTTTAGACTTGCGGGAATTGACGATAGGTATATTGAAAATGTTTCTTTGACTAGAAGATATACACAAACAAACAGCATGCTTACAAAAGATGAAAATATTGTTGATGTAACTGTTTCAGCTCAATACAGAATTGCCAACCTAAAAGATTTTGTACTGAATGTTAAAGATCCTGAAGGCAGCCTAAGAAACGCAATTGAAAGCGCATTAAGACACGTTGTTGGCGACAACACTCTTGATCAAACTCTTACTGTGGGAAGAGAAAACATAGCCTTTGATGTTCAAAATAGATTACAAGCTTACCTAGACTCATACCAAACAGGTCTTTTAGTTCAGCAAGTAAATATTGAAAAAACTGACCCACCTTCAGCAGTAAAAGATGCATTTGATGATGTTGTTGCTGCTCGTGAGGATAAAGAAAGGCTTCAAAATGAAGCTGAAAGGTATGCTTTATCAATAGTTCCTGAAGCAAGAGGTCAGGCGCAAGCCAGGATAAGACAAGCAGAGGGTTACAAATTAGAAGTAGTTGCTAATGCAGAAGGTGAGGTTGCAAGATTTACAAACTTGCTTGAAGAATATAGCAAAGCTCCCGAAGTCACCAGGGATAGGTTATATCTGGATGCACTTCAATCAGTGCTATCTAACTCAACTAAGGTTATGGTCGATGTAGAAGGAGGTAATAATTTATTATATTTACCTTTAGATAAAATAATGGAAGAAAACAAGAAACAAGAAAATTCTAGAATTAATTTAAGGAGAATTGATGATGAATAAGAGTTCATATTTACTAGTATTCGCCGCACTTATAGTTGGGATTGCATTTAATAGTTTTTTTATCGTAGATGAAAAAGAAAAAGCAATAGTATTTCAATTTGGTGAGGCTGTTAGAACTGATATTGATGTCGGCTTTTCTTTTAAATTGCCTATTGTTCAAGAAGTTAAGAAATATGACGCAAGAATACAAACACTTGATGAAGCTCCTGATAGAATTTTGACAGTTGAAAGTAAATACTTGCTTGTAGATTCGTTTATTAAATATCGTATTTCAGATGTACTTACATTTTATAAAGCAAATAACGGAAGTTTCAATAGTCTTAATAGTTTATTAGGCCAAAGATCAGAATTTATTCTTAAAAACCAGTTTGGTAAAAGAACTGTAAAAGAAGTTGTTTCTGGTGAAAGAGATGAGCTAATGAATACAATGTTGAATCAGCTTAATGATTCAGTTGTTGATCTTGGTGTTGAGATAATTGACTTTAGGGTTAAAAGGATAGATCTTCCTTCAAACTTGAGTAATTCGGTATATGAAAGAATGAGGACTGAAAGAAATAGATTGGCTGAAGAGTTAAGGTCCGAAGGCAAGGAGATTGCAAGAGAGATTAGAGCTATTGCTGATAAAGATAAAGTTGTTATTTTAGCAGAAGCCTATAAGAAATCTGAGCAACTAAGAGGTGAGGGAGATGCAGAGGCAACTGCAATATATGCAGAAGCATATTCTGTAGATCCAGAGTTTTATGAATTTACAAGAAGCTTGAAAGCTTATACAGAAACTTTTCAAAATAAGTCTGATGTAATGCTAATTGATTCTGAATCTGAATTTTTTAAATATTTAAATAAACAAAGTCAGCCATAAAAAAAGTAAATGTCCAAAAATACATTAATACTGGGTCTTCAGTGGGGAGATGAAGGTAAAGGCAAAATAGTTGATGCGTTAAGCGAAAATACTCATGCCGTATGTAGGTTTCAAGGCGGACATAATGCTGGTCATACAATAAAAGTGAATGGAGAGCAAACAATTCTCCATTTAACTCCTTCAGGAATACTCCACCCTAATATCAATTGTGTTATTGGTAATGGGGTAGTTCTTTCTTTAGAAGCCTTAGATAAAGAAATAAATGAACTTAAAGAAGCTGGTATTTCGTTCGACAATAGATTTCATATTAGTTCATCATGCTGCTTAATTCTTCCGACTCATATAAAAATTGATCAGGTAAGAGACAAAAAAGAATCTATAGGAACAACTGGAAGAGGCATCGGGCCTGCCTATGAAGACAAGATAGCTAGGCGTGCTATAAGATTAGGTGATTTTTCTAATGAGGCAAATTTCAAGAACAAGCTTGAGAAATTAGTGACTTACCATAATAAAGTTTTAAATAAAATGCATGATGAAGAATCACTATCTGTACAACAGGTGATCGATGAAATTTTTTCTTATAAACATCTTTATGATAATTTTTGTTGTGACACTCAAGATCTTTTAATTAATTGGATCGAAGAGGGCAAATCAATACTATTTGAAGGGGCCCAGGGAACTCTTTTAGATATTGATCAAGGAACCTATCCATTTGTAACATCTTCAAGTACCACTGCTGGAGGAGTTTCAACAGGTTTGGGTATTGGCCCAAAATATATAAATAAAATTATTGGTATCACAAAAGCTTATACAACAAGAGTTGGTGAAGGGCCTTTTATTACAGAACTATTTGATGCTAATGGTGAGATGTTAGCAAAAAATGGTCATGAATTTGGAGCAACAACAGGAAGACCAAGAAGATGTGGCTGGTTAGATTTAGTCGCATTAAAAAAAGCTGTTTTTACAAATTCAGTAACTGATCTTTGCCTAACAAAACTCGATGTTCTTGATACTTTTAAAGAAATTTCTGTTTGCATTAAATATGATAATGAAAATCCCATCTACAAAACCTTTGAAGGATGGAATGATAAAACAGAAGGAGTAACAGATTTTAATAACCTTCCGCATAATGCTAAATCTTACATAAACTTTATTGAGGAGTTTATTGGGTGTGAGATTAGTATAGTCTCAACCGGACCTTCTAGAGATCAAACAATTACGAGATAAGGTATTTGTATTTATTTGATATTTAGAAATTTGTCTAAATAAGTATTTATAAACT
>Ga0315330_10000074_pt1 | contig 49067 bp, 45 predicted proteins | sample M140m34915metaG_FD_203453 | JGI IMG/M metagenome (GOLD analysis project Ga0315330, IMG submission 203453) | Ammonia-oxidizing marine archaeal communities from Monterey Bay, California, United States - M1 40m 34915 | ecosystem: Environmental > Aquatic > Marine > Intertidal zone | place: USA...
CTAAATTTATATTAATTTTATTATTTTCTTTATCATATAAATTCGACACAAAATTAAATACATTTTTAGCATATAAATTAGATGCTGAAGTTGGAAGTTTATTTAAAATATTACTTTCACCCATTATTTTAACACCATTGCTATCTACAATTTCATCAACTTGTGTGTGTGCTGTGTTTCCACCTTGAATAGCGGCTAAATCATAAATTATCGAACCTGAGCTCATATTATTAATCATACCTTCTTTAATAATTACTGGTGCTTTTTTTCCGGGAATTAAAGCTGTACAAATTACAATATCAATTTTCTTTAATGTCTCTGATAATAATTCCTCTTGTTTCTTTTTAAAATCATCAGATGCTTCTTTAGCATAACCACCCTCTGTCTCAAGATTTTCAGCGCCTTCAACTGTTAAAAATTTTCCACCTAAACTTTCAACTTGTTCTTTAGAAGCCATTCTAACATCTGTTGCAAATACAATTGCACCCATCCGTTTTGCAGTTGCAATTGCTTGTAATCCTGCAACACCTGCACCAACAACTAATACCTTTGCTGCAGGGATAGTTCCTGCTGCAGTCATCATCATTGGGATTGCTTTTTCAAAATGAGCAAAAGACTCTACAACCGCCTTATAACCTGCAAGATTTGCCTGTGAGGATAATATATCCATAGATTGAGCTCTCGTTATTCTTGGAAGTAACTCAAGAGAAAAGGTATTTATTTTTTTTTTAACTAAGTTATTTAGTTTATCTTTATTGTCATATGGGTTTAGAACTCCAACAAATGTTTGATTTTGTTTTAAAAAAGAATTTTTATCATCACTTAATAAACCTAACTGAACAATAATATCTGCACTACTAATTATTTCTTTTTCATCTTTTGAAATTGAAACTCCTAAATCTTTATATTCTTCATCTTTTATTCCAAGATGACTTCCGTAGTTTTCAGATAATGAGACCTCAAGACCAATTGAGATATATTTTTTTGCAATCTCAGGAGTAATTGCTATCCTCTTTTCAATTTTATGATTTTCTAAAACAGAAACAATTTTCATACATTGATCTTACAGTAAGAATATTGCCATTAAAACTAAAACACCAATTACTGCGACTGTTCCCCACAACACAAATTTTGTAAAATTGTTCCAAGTATTTTTATGGTTTTCATTATCCATAAAAATTACTTCTGTCTTGCTTTAAATTTTGGATTAGTTTTATTGATAACGTAGACACGACCTCTTCTTCTAACCAGTTTAGAATTAAGATCTCTTTTTTTGATAGACTTTAATGAACTTTTAATTTTCATAAATTTCACCTTTAATAAACGAAGTTACATAATCTTTCAAATCTATTTTTCCATATTTAGTAATTATTTTACGATTATTAGATATTTTAGTTAATGCTGAAGCATATCGTTCACCTAATCTAGGTTTTAAATAAGTTATTTTAGTTTTAAACATTTTAGCAAGATCTTTGATGGAATAATATTTTTTGTGACTTATGCTGTAATGAGCGCATTTATTTTTTCTCCACGCCTCAATGCAAGTATTAATAGTATCTTCAATATGAGTAAATCGTCTTGTCTGAGTTCCAGGTTTTACAATAGTTAGCGGTTTATTCTTTTTATACTGGTCTTCAAAAATCCCAACAACTGTTGCCATGTCACCAACTTTAATATGACCAGGTCCGTACACATTATAAAAATAAATAACTTCAAATTTAAAATTAAACCATTTTCTTAAGTTTTCTAATAATTCTAGATTTTTAGATTTTGTAAAGGCGTAAGGAGATAGGTTTTTATCATGCCCTTTATTGCCAAGTGAGGCTGAAGTTGCTGAATAAATAAGTTTGATATTATTATCTAAACAAAACTTAAAAACTGCGTTTGAACCTATAGAATTTGATTTAAAACATTCATCAAATTTTTTAAAGCTTTGATAGATTCTTGCAAATTCTCCAAAGTGAAAAATTGAATGAATTTGTATTTTTAAATTTTTTAAATTTTTTGAAATATCAACAGTTTCAGATTTTATATATTTTACTCTCTTATCTTTAATATGATTTTTCTTGGTACCTGATGAATAATTATCTAAACTAATAATTTGTTTATTTGTTTTTTTTAAAAGAGATTTAATTAAATTAGAACCAACAAATCCTGCGCCACCAGTAACAACTATGAGATTTTTCATTTTAGATATGCCTGGCAATGTCCTACTCTTCCGTGTCTTAAGACAAAGTACCATTGGCGCTGAAAGGCTTGACTGCCGAGTTCGGGATGGGATCGGGTATTACACTTTCGCAATAATTACCAGGCAACTTTTTATAGTGTATTTTTTATTTTTTTACAACAAATTTTACAAACTTAATTTATAAAAAAATGCTTAAATTGCTCAATATTAGAATTGATTTTTTTTAAAAAATTGTAAAGACTATAATTAAAGAGAATTTAAAAAATTTAACATTAATTAATTATAAAATTTACATTGAATTATAATTATTAGAGCAATCAAACTATCTGAAAACCTTGTTTTTTCTTACACAAATTTCTGTCATAATATTTAATTGAAATCTCTACAATAAAAACATTCAAATTTGATAATTTTGTTTTTACCTTTAAACAAAAAAATTCATCAATATTGAGGTTTATTTTTAAAATTCTTAAAAAAATTTATATTTTTTCATGATCTTCGAGATAATAATTTAAATCTACATTTTAAATTTTTATAATTTCACTTGACATAATTTTTTACACTAATTAAGAAGTTTCTAAGTAGTCCTCATGTCATAATTTTTTGTAAGTTTAAAATTTTAATTATTATTTAATGATAAATCGTAATATTATTGGTATAAAAGCTAATTAGTGTGCATTATAAGATTAGAAATACAAAAATTGAAAAATTTAAATCTTAAAAAATATTTAGTTGAAAAAAAGTGAAAATAAAAATCTAGATCATGATAAATAATATTATAATTATTATTGTTTCATGCTTTATATTATTTTTTATTTTCAATTATTATTCATACAAAATTAATTTACTAGATATACCAAATGCTAGAAAGATACATAAAAATCCCGTTCCTCTAATCGGAGGGATTGTGATTGGACTGTGCTTAATTTTGTCAGTATATTTATTTGATTTTAAAGATAAATATTTTAATGTTATCTTGAGTTTTTCATTATTAATATTAATTACCGGTGTTTTAGATGATTTTAAAAATTTAAGTGCAATAAATAAACTTATTCTACAATTTTTACCAATTTCAATTATAATTTTTAAGTATAACTTTTTTTTGGAAGATCTCGGATACTATCCATATTTGGGTCTAATTGAATTAGGTTCCTTTGCGCCAATTTTTACACTTTTAGGTATATTCTTATTTATTAATGCTTGTAATTATATTGATGGTATTGATGGTTCTTTTGGGCTTATCTATTTAAGCTCAATTTTAATATTATACTTTAATATTTCAAATAAAGATTTAGATATAAATTATTTTTACTTAACTATATCTATTCCAGTAATTATATTTTTATTTTTTAACCTGACTCCTTTTCTTCCTAAAATATTCTTGGGTGACTCTGGAAGTTTACTACTTGGATATTTGTTGTCGTGTTTATTAATTATTTCATATAATAAATACCAAACACATCCAATCATTGTAGCGTGGTGTGTAAGCTTGATCGTTTACGACTTTCTTTTTGTAAATATTTATAGAATTTATAAAAAAAGAAATATTACCAAAGCTAGAAAAGATCATATTCAACATGTGTGTATTAAACATTCGAAATCAATAATCAAATCAAACATTATTATGGTTGGTTTAAATACATCTTTTGCAATAATTGGGATTTTCTTATATAAATATTATAACCCTTTGGCCTCATTATTGATATTTATTATAATGTTTTTAGTTTACTCATTTTTTAGATTTAAATTTTTTAATTAATTAAACAACGATGAAAGTAAGTATTATAATTCCATGTTACAATGAAATAAATTTTTTGGATTTGTTGATAGAAAGAGTCCTAACTCAAAAAAACATTGAAAAAGAAATAATTTTAATTGATGACTATTCAAATGATGGAACTAGAGATCTTATTAAAGAATTTATATCGAAAAAAGTAACTAAAGTAATTTATAATGATAAAAACTATGGCAAAGGTTACAGCATAAGAAAAGGTATTGCCGAAGCCTCAGGGAAAGTAATTTTAATTCAGGATGCAGACTTAGAATATTCACCTCATGACTATGAAAAACTTTTAAAACCCATTATTGATGGTCATGCAGACGCTGTATATGGATCAAGATTTAGATCTGGCGAGATAACAAGAGTTTTGTATTTCTGGCACACTCTAGGAAATAAATTTCTAACCATTCTTTCAAATATGCTTACAAACTTTAATCTTACAGATATGGAAAATTGTTATAAAGTTTTTAGATCAGAAGTTATAAAAAATATTGAATTAAAAGAAAATCGATTTGGTTTTGAGCCAGAAATAACTGCTAAACTATCTAAATTAAATGATATTAGACTTTTTGAAGTAAGTACAAAATATTATGGAAGAACTTACAAAGAAGGAAAAAAAATTACTTGGAAAGATGGTTTGGCAGCAATTTATTGTATAATTAAATATAATTTATTTAACTAATATTAAAAACTATGAATATTTTAATCCTAGATCCATATCCCAAGAAAAATTATAGAATTTCAAAAGATACTTCAGGTGGTTATGGAACTGGTAATGATTTTGGAGAAAGTATTATTCCAAAAACTTTAAAAAAATTGTTGATTAAAAATTCAAAATGGCCACCTCTTTTTGCAGCTTACACATATACGGTTTTAAAAAAAAATGGACACAATGTCATTTACGAAGAAGAACTTCCAAAAAATTATGAATTTTTTGATTTAGTAATAATTGTTTCATCCATAGTAAGTTATGAAACAGAAATAAAGTTAATAAAAAAAATAAACAATAAAGTTAAAATTTTTGTTATTGGACCTTTTGCATCAAATAACTCAGAAAAATATCTTAAATACAACTTATCGATTATAATGGGTGAACCAGAAATATTTTTCTTCAAAAATAAAAATTTTATTAATTTTATAGAAAAAAAATTAGTTACCCATGATGTAAAAAATTTTGATTTAGATGAATTACCTTATCCTGAGTACAAAGAAATGGGTTGTGATCTAGAAAAAATTAATAATTTATTTGGTAGGGGTAAAAGTGTACCATTATTAGCAACAAGAGGCTGCCCTTTTTCCTGTTTTAAATACTGTGTATACCCACTCCAACAAGGTAGAAAAGTCAGACAAAGAAGTATAAAAGGAATCATTGATGAAATAAAATATTGGAAAAAAAAATACTCAGTTAAAAATTTCATATTTAGAGATCCAGTTTTTTCTATTAATCGAAAACATACCATTGAATTATGTAATGCCTTAATTCAGGAAAAAATTAATATTAATTTTGTCGCTGAAACCCACTTAAATATTTTAGATAGTGACTTAATAAAATTATTAAAAAAAGCTGGCCTAATAGGAATTAAAGTAGGTATTGAAAGTTTTGATGAAAAAGTTATCGAACAAGCTAATCGTCATACTGCGACTAAAGATGATCAATTAAAAAAAATAAGAGAATTAGAAAAAAATAAAATAAATGTTTCTGCTATGTACATTCTTGGATTTCCTGCTGATAACTCTGAAACTATTATGCAAACAATTAATTATGCAAAAAAATTAAATACAACTTACGCTCAGTTTAGTGTTTGGACACCTTATCCAGGAACACCAGTTTATTTAGAATATAAAGATAAGATTATTACAGAAAAAATGGAAGATTTTGATCAATATCGTTTAGTGTTTAAGCATAATATTTTTTCAAATCAAGAAATTAGAAATTATTTAGACAAAGCTTATTCAAATTATTACTCAAGATTAAAATGGATTTTTAAATATATATTTTCTAAAAACGCAATTTATTAAATGAATATAATTGTAACAGGTATTACATCTGGATTGGGTGAGGCGTTGGTGAATCAATTTCAAAAAGATACCAATGTTACTGTAATAGGAATATACAAAAATCAACAGAAGTTAAATTTATTAAAAAAAAAAATTTTTTTATTCAAATGTGATTTTTCAAATAAAAAAAGTGTAAAAAATTTAATAAAAAAACTTAAAAAATTTGGTAAAATTGATTGTCTGATTAATAATCATGCTTCGCTTGGAAATAAAAATTATAACCCTAAAAAATTATTTTTTTTAAATTATTGTTCAATTGAATATTTTACACTCAAAATATTTAATAATATTCAAAAATCTAAAAAAAAATTAGTAATTAATATTTCCTCTCATGCACATAAAAATATTCCTATAGATAGAAAAATCTATGAATTATCTAATTGGAATATTTACAAATTATCAAAACTTTCTTTAATATTATTTAGTAAAGAATTAACTAATCTTGGGTTAAATTCTATTAGTATTAATCCTGGTAGAATGAGAACAAATTTTGGTAGCAGCCATTACCTTAATTTTTTTATTAAGTTTTATTTATTTTTATTTGGTAAAAATCCAAAAAAAATAGCTAAGAAAATTTATAAACTTATTAAAAACAATAATTTTAAAAATGGATGCTATTATTCAAATTTTAAAATCGGTAAATTTCCGACTACAAATAAAAAATTAAAAAATTTCATCAATGACTGCATAGAGATTTGTAAAATTAAGAATTAATTTTTTTTACCTTTAATTCCCAATTAATAGAATTTTTTATACTAGAATCTAATGAAATAGTACGTCTCCATTTTGGAAAAGTTTTAAACAATAGCTTCGAATTCGAATATATTTGTTCAATATCAGATGTTCTTTTTTTGACAAAATTAATTTTAAATTTTCTTTTTGTATGTTTTTCGAACTTTTTAACGATCTCTAAGACGGAATAGAATTTATTATAACCGCAATTAATAATTATTGAATTATTATTTTTTAAATAATTTGCACTCATTAAATGTAGTCGAGCTAAATCATTTACATCTATATAATCTCTTAAACAAGTTCCATCTTTAGTATTATAATTTTTTCCAAAAATTTTTATCTCATACTTTTTTTTAACTATACTTTCGGATAATCTTTTAAAAAGACTATCACTTGTAATCTGTCCACTTTGTAATTTTGGATCTGCTCCCACCACATTAAAATATCTGAGAATTGCATATTTAAATTTAGCTTTTTTAGAATACTTCTTTACCAAAGTTTCAGCAAAAAGCTTTGTAAGTCCATAATTATTTTTTGGTATTGTGCTATTCATTTCAGACACACTTTTTTTTAACGGCTCTCCATAAACTGCACATGTAGACGAAAAAATAAAATTTTTAATTTTTTTATTTAAAGCTATTTTTAAAATATTTTCTGTTGCAACAACATTATTAAGAAAATATTTTTTAGGTTTTTTTTGAGACTCATCAGCTTTAATTGACGCAGCAAAATGATAAATAGAACTAATCTCATATTTTTTTAAATTCATAGATAATCTTCTATAATTTAGTAAATCAATATTTAGAAAGATTGATTTTTTATGTAAGAGCCTTTTGTGACCTGTTGAAAGATTATCAACAACTATAACTGTAAATTTTTTCTTAACCAACATGTTTACTACATTACTTCCGATATAACCGGCTCCACCAGTGACTAAAATACAATTTTTATATTTTTTATTCATTTTTATAATTTTTTTTTGTATTCATAATACCAGTTAATAATCCAATACTATAAATAAACATATTCAAAAAATAAGTACTAAATATTGATCCAGTGGGCCTTGGTAAAAAAATTATAATCATCAAATAAATTAATATTAATTTATATTGAGGATTTTTTAATTTATTTATATTTGAATATACTAATAAAATGAAAAATATAACAAATGGTAAAAAACCAAGCAAACCTGTATCTACTAATACTTCCAGAAACAAATTATGTGGATGAGTTGTGCAAACGTTATAATTATTTGAATATTTTTCTTTTAAATATTCATATTTTTTACACTTTTTTTTAAATGCTTTATGACCATGTCCTATAAATGGTTTGTCCATAAAGATTTTAACACTAGCCTCGTAATGAAGTATCCAGGGGTTATTATAAAAAAAAGTAAAATCACCATTGTCATCAAAACTCATTTTTATAATTTCACTCTTATATCTATTGGTAGTTTTTTCTGGTAATAATAAGTTTACAAAAATAATTAATCCTAGAATCAAAAATATAAAAAATAATAATTTATTTCTTACTGACTTTATAGTGATTGAATAATAAAAAATGTTAAATAATAATGCCAAAATAGTAGATGTTCTCTCACCAGTTATTATAACAAATATCAAAATAGTTATTGGTACTAGCATTAGATATTTTTTTTTATAAATTTTATTTATTAATAAAAAAAAAGGTATTATTATAAGGGTGATGTATCCACCTGCTATGTACTCATCATTAAAAAAACTACTAAATCTTGAGCACTCATTGTACATGTTGCACATTCCTGCTTTAAAACCTAAGATATTTTCAGTAAATATAAATTGGTAAATCAAATCAATAAAAAAAATTGCAAATATTACAATGATATACTTTATTATTTTTGTAGAAAATTTATAAAAGAATAAATTTTTATAAGTGTAAATTACCGCCATAAAAAAAATTGGAATTTTTATTAGAGATAAAGATTTTAGAAATTTTAAATTAAACCCTTCTTCTATATATGTGGCAAATACTAGTACTATTACAAAAAAAAAAAGCAAATAAACTCTATTTTTTTTAATATGAGTTAGAAAATTTGATGAGCAATGAATAATAAAGAAAATAATTATTAAACCAGATACAAAGTTAATTGCTATAGATCGAAAAAAAAAAATAAGTGGAAAAATTAAAACTAGAAACATCAACATATTTTGGGATAGTGTTTTTGTAAAGGAGTTCATTAAATAATCAGTTAATTTTAATATTATTTGTTAGTTTATTAAGAATGATAATAGAAGGATAAATTAAGATTGATGATACTTGAAAAATAAGTCTTTCAAGTGACGTGGAAAGATGCCATTTCAAAGGCATACTAGTAAAGATATAAAAGGATATCATCACACAAATTAAAAAACTGAATGATAACATACATGTGAAAATAGTTTTTCTTTGCTTTTCAGAAAATATTTTTTTATTCATTAAATAAAAAATAATGAGTGGCATCATAATAATGATAATAATGTTTTTAAAAAAAACTTTTATAAAACTGAATAAAATATATAATAAGATTTTACCCTCAAATTCATAACTCAATATGCTTTTTATACTATAGTTTCCTGGTTGAAGGCCCATATCTATTTGAAAGTAATATTTATAGATTAGCATCTTGTGAATAAATATTAAAAATACCACTAACAAATTAAGTAATAAAAAATTTTTATCTTTTTGAATTAAGCCTAGGACAAATAATAATACACAGCAGTAAATATTAGCTTCATTTTTAGTCCATGATAAAATAAATGATGTCAAATATAGAAAAACCAAATCTATTGTGAGCTTATTTTTGTGAAAACTAATAAAATAATGCATAAATATTAACAATAGAGTAAATACCAATATATCTTGATAGCCATTAAATATAAAATTATTTTCAAATATAAAAAAAACAATCAAACTTAAAAATAAATAATTACCAATATTATTTTTTTCACTATAAATTAAAAAAATTGAAACAATTGTAATTAAAAAAACTAGTATGTATGAAAATCTTCCATAATGTTCAAAATCTAACGTAGATAATTTCCAAAAATAGGCCCATAAGTAGGAACCAAAAAAGGGATATTCATTCATTGTGGCATTGATTGGATCAAGACCTTTAAAAATGAAATATGTTTTTTCATACCATATAGCTTGCCCATCAAAACCTAATTCAAGATTGCTACTTAACTGAAGATTAAATAAAAATACTAAAAAAAAAATAAATAATAATTTTTTAATATTATTTTTAAAAAATAGATAATAATTATCAAATTTATTAATTAAATTTATAAGTATTAATAAAATAAAAAAAAATATAACAATATTTAAATCTAATCTTAGTATTGAAAATAAATTTATTAAGCATAGAAAAATTATTAAATTATTGATTAAATATAAATGTATGTCTTTTAAAAAGAGTTTTTCTTTTTGATAAAAATTGAACTTAGGAAGAATAATAAACAAATAGAATATAGTCGTAAGAAAAATTATAGATGACAATTCTTTCATAAAATTTTGATTAAATAGCAATTATCCTCTCTGATTAACACTTTAAAATCTGTTTCAATAATAAATGGTTGTATTTGATCATAAGGCTCATCAATAATTATTAAATATTCTATAGGCTTATCTTTTAAAATTTTTAAATAATTATTCAGTTTGTGAATATATGTGGGATTTAAACGTTTCAACCAGTGAGGTTGCGCACTATCATAATTGTAATAAAAAAAATTATCATAAAGTTTATAGTTCTGCTTAACTCTTGAGATGAAACCATAACCTTGCTCTGAGTTGTCCCCATAAGTTTTAACCATTCTTTGATCATAATTCATAACAACTAAATTATACATGTTTTGAAAGAAATTTAGAAAAAAACAAGTAATTAAAAAAAAAGTAATAATGAGTATTTTTTTTTTTGAAACTTTCATAATTAATTTTTTATACCAGCTTTTTTCATTTCATTTAAAAAACAATTTTGCATTTCTTTTTTTTGATATTTTGCAATAAAAACATCCTGAATCTGAGTATTATCGTAGCACTTAAGCATAATATTGCCCCATGGGAATACATTCTCCTCAAATTCATAAGCATTTAAAGCATCAAGGCCTGCAAGGTAATCGTAAACTACTAAATACGGGGGCTCAAATAAAAGCTCTTTTCTATATGTATTAATAATATTATCATTTATTATTAAGTTTGATAAAAAAAATTTTGAACATGGCGGTTTGTTTAAATAAATATGAGTAGAGCCTGTGTTCCATCCATAAACTGTTTGAAAACAATTATTTTCCCCTAGTATAATATTCATTTTTTTATATACCTTTAAATTATTATAATCTTCAATTTTTAAGTTAAAAAAACTGTAAGTATTTTTCATAATTTTAATTCCATCAAATTTATCAAATATAAGTAAATTAAAAAATAAACTAATTATTAAAAATGGAATTAAATAAAATTCATTAAAAATTCTTGAATTGTAATTAGTAAATTTAAACAATTGAACTATTATTGAATAAAACATGGTAACAAATAGAGGCCAAATAGATAAAAAATAGTGACCATAAGGTGGTTTAAATTGCCATATAAACCCTACCATTATTGAAAAGCATAATACAATTAAACAATTTAATTTTGAATTACTAAATAAATTTTTTTTGATAATTATTAGAAAATTTTTTTTTTTATAAACGTATATTTTAAATAAATAGTAAATAAAAAATAAAAAAATAATATTTAAATGTAACACTAAGGACAAAAAAATTTTTATTATTTGATATCCATACGAGATCAATTTAACGCTGAAAATCTCTTTCTTGAACAAAATAATATTATAGTAATCATTTAAAATATTATTATAAAATAAAATAATAAGCATTAGAATAAGTCCTAAAAACCATCCACTCAATAAAGTAAGTAAGTTTTTTTTGTACATTTTCTTTTCGGAGAATATGATGAAAATAAATGCAAATATTGAAAAAAAATATACTTCTTTTGTTTGCCCAGCTAAAAAAGTAAGTAAGCCAATTACAATCCATTTAAAAAAAAAATCCTTATTCAAAAAATATATATAGAGTGATAAAAAAATAAAAAAGTTTCCTATAACTTCACTTGAAAAAAAATTTTCAAAGTTTTCATTAACTATAGACACCAAGATTATAAATAAAAATACAAACTTCGTAATATTTTTATTATGAATCTGAAGGAGGATTTTATATAAACAATAAAAAGAAATTATTAAAACTATGAAATAAAGTATTATTATTGAATATAAAGAATAACCAAAAAAATATATCCAAGGATAAAAAAAAAATACTAAAATTGGTGGCTTAATATCAAAATAATTTTGGTATGGTTGACCATACCCCTCTAGTAGCGCTATTGCTGGAGCTAAATATGATGAAAGATCATGAGGTACCTTAAGGGGTAAACTTTGCAATATAATTAATAGAGCAAGAATAATTGAAAAAAAAAAAATAAATTGATTTTTATTTAGTATTGAACTTTTCATTTAATCTTAAATAAATACTTAATGATAAAAATCATCAAATTAAATAATATTTTTATACTCATTTTACTGTGATTGTTTAGTCTAGTTTTAAATTTTATACTCACCTCATCAATTTTGCAATTTTTGTTAACTGAGAGTAAATCTAGCAAAATTTTAAAACCTTTTGCATATAATTTTGGTACTGAACGTATAAAGATTTTTTTTTTGATAAAAAAGAATCCACTCATTGGATCTGATACAAGATTTCCAACTGTAATATTGACAATTCTTATGAGTAGTCTTGATGTGATAATTCTAATGAAACTAAGGCCCTTTATCTTTTTAAAATTTCTACATGCCACAACTATATCTGATTTTTCTTTTTTATATTTGTCGATTATTTTATTTAAATATTTTGGATCATGCTGCAAATCACCATCCATTACTATTATATTTTCATACCGGCACAAATGGGCAGCAATTATTACTGATTTTGATAAATTGTTTGGCCCTTTATGAATTATATATCTTATATTTTTAATTTTAATTTTTTTAAATATCTCTAAAGTTCCATCATTAGAATTGTCATCAGCAAAAATGATCTCATATTTTGATGAAATATTATTTTTTATTGAGTTAATTAAATCTAAAATATTATCTTTTTCGTTATAGGTTGGAATTATGATTGAAATATTTTCCATAATTCAATTAAAACTATTATTTTTTTAATTCAGAAATAACGTAGCTTGGTTTATTTCCCACAAAATTATATATTCTACTCAAAACATAAACTTGAATTGAAGAAATTAAAATTTGCATCGCTCCAAATGCTAATATTAAAATTGTTAGTGTATTCCATCCATCTACAGTAGTTCCATTTTTTGAGTAATCGTAAACTATATAAATAATATAAAAAAAACTAAACATAGCAATAAAAGCTGCTAGTTTAAAAAGCATAAAATAAAATTGCGAAAAAAAATTAATTATACCATTCAATGCAAATAATGATTGTTTGGAAAAATTATATTTTGATTTTCCATTTAATCTTTTTTTTGGTGAATAGCTAATATATAATTTTTTTATGCTCAACCAATGTATTAGACCTCTTAAAAAATTATTACCAAATTTACTATTAATTACTTTATCTCTTAATTCTTTGTTTATTATATAAAAGTCTGATGATCCATTTGCGATTTCAATATTAACTAACCTGCTAAATATTTTATAAAAAAATTTTGATATATTTGTTTTAAACTGACTTTCATAATTACTATTATCTTTTTTCATCTGCACAAGATCTACTTTGTTTAAAGTAATTTTTTCTATCATTTTTTTCAAAAGAGCTGGATCGTGCTGTAAATCGGTATCCATAGCGATGTAATAATCTGATTTAAAATTTTCTAGGCCAGCTAATATAGCATTTTGATGTCCATAATTTTTATTAAAAGATAAGTATTTAACAGCATCATTTTTTTTACAAAAATTTTTTATTAATTTAAGACTCTGATCATCACTTCCATCATTAACAAATACAATTTTCAGATTTTTTATATTTTTACCAACTTGAGAGATTTTTTTAAAAAATTTAGAAAGACTTTCTTCTTCATTGTATACAGGACAAATGATTAATATTTTGTTCATGATTGATAATATCAATAATTTATATAAAATATATATATAGTTTACTTTTAATATTATATATCAAAGCTATTATTTAGCTTTTTAAAAAAAATTATTATGTGTGGAATTTTTTTTTACTCTGAAAAACAATCTCTTATTAAAAAAGAAATTTTAAATAAATTAATTAAATTCTCAGAAAAAAGAGGTTTAGATAATCTTGGCATATGTTTTAAAAATAATGATATTGAAATTCTTAAAACTAATAATTATGAAAAAAAAATTTATCAGACCGAAAATTATAAGGCTCTTTTATTGAAAAAAAATAATTATATATTTGGACAATGTAGGCTAGTGACTGATGGCCCAAGGTTTAAAAAAGAGTTTAATCAGCCTATTGTTACAAATAATATTATTGGCACACACAATGGGATAATATTAAACAATTCAGACAATACTTACTTTGAAAATATTTATACAGAAAATGACACTAAAAAATTTTATGAAGAGGTTTCTAACAAAAGCTTTAAAGATTTGTTTGAACTTGAAAAATTCATCAAAAGTAAAAATGGGATTGTTAATATAATTTTTTATAATCGTGTTGATGATAGTTTATATTTTTTTTCGAATAATGGATCTTTATATTTCTATTTTGACAATAATAGAGTTTTAGCAGCTTCTGAACGTTATTTTTTAGAAGAAATAAAAAATAATTTTAAATTGGATGGAACAATTCAAAAAGTTGAAATAGATAAACTTTGTTACTTTGATGAAAGCCTACTTAGAATAAATCAAATAAAACATAAAACAATAAAACAAAATAATTCAATTTTAAATTTAAACGATTTTACAAAAAATAATGACGAACAGATTAAGAAATTAATAAGATGTAAAAAATGTATTCTTCCAGAAACTTATCCCCTTATAAAATTTAATTTGGAAGGTGTATGTAATTATTGTGAAACATACTCTAAACAAAAATTTTTAGGAGATGATCAATTAATTAAGATTATTGGTGACAAAAAAAATAAAATTTTATTTGGTTTAAGTGGTGGTAGAGATAGTTGTTTTGGATTATATTACTTATATGAAGTTTTAGGTTATAAAAATATTACGACATATACATATGACTGGGGATTAACTACCGATACTGCGAGAAAAAATATATCTCATTTTTGTAGTAAATATAAAATAGAAAACTTAATAAGATCTGCTGATATTTCTAAAAAAAGATCTTATATAGGAAAAAATATTTATGCATGGCTAAAAAAACCTCATCTTGGAATGGTTCCTCTTTTTTTCATAGGTGACAAACCATTTCTTTATTATGGTTCTGACTTAAAAAGAAAAACTAAGTCTGATATCCTTATACATGGAACTGGTTGTCAATTTGAGCAGATGGAATTTAAAGTTGCTTATTGTGGTATAAATCAAAAATTAAAAAACAATATGAGAATGTTTGACTTTAGCTTTCTCAATAAGATTAAATTATTTTGTTGTTACGCATTACAATTTATTCAAAACCCTAGATATATAAATTCATCAATTATTGACAATATTATAGGTTTTTACTCAAGCTTTATACATCAAGACAAAGCTATTCATTTATATAATTATGTGAAATATAACAGTACCGAGATCGATAATAAGCTAAAGGAACTTGGTTTTATAACAGATAAAGCCTACGGAACAAATCAATGGCGAGCAGGCGATGGGCAAACAGCTTTTACCAATTATATATATTATCAAGTAGGTGGATTTTCAGAATTTGATAATTACAGATCTAATCAAATAAGAGAGGGAATTCTCTCGAGAAAAGAAGCCATTAACTTAACAAAAATAGATAATAAGCCCAGGCTTGAAAGTATTTCAAATTTTTGTAATTTAATAGGATTAAACACAGAGGAAATTTTATTAAAAATTTCAAATATAAAGAAAAGATATTGATTAAAAAAATTGGCTATAGTCTAGATTATTTTTTTTTTTTTATAGGTTCTTTTTTTGCCTTATTGTGCAACTTGTTTTTAGGCTACTACAGCATTGAAAACTTAGGTCTTTTTAATAAATCTTATGCTATCTTTATTGTTTTAGGCCATCTATTTTTATTTTCTATACATGAAAATTTAGTGAAAAACCTTAATTCAGCCAAAAATCGGACTGAATATTTATCATCAATATTTTTTATTGCTTTATGTTGCTGTATTTTGAGTATATTTTTTTTCATAATAATAAATTTTTTTTTATCTGATAGCGATTTGTTTTATGGAATTAATCAGTATTTTTTACTATGGACAATTCCTCTATTCATAATTAATAAATTTTTTTTTGCTACATTAAATGCAGATAAAAAATTTCATTTGTATTTCTTTTTAAATTGCTTGCGACCAATATTTATTTTTTCATCAATGCTATTACTTTTTTATAATAATATAAATATAAGTAATGTATTTTTTGTATCTGAAACAATACTTTTATTTGTTAATCTAACTATATATAAAAAATTTAATATCAAAATTTCGATAAATAAAATTAATTTTATTATATTAAAAAAAATTATTTTTTTTAATACCTTAAGTTTGCCACATAGTTTACTCTCGTATTCATTTTTAAGAATTGACATAATAGTATTAAGTTTTTTTATAAGTTTAGAGAATTTAGGTTATTACAGTTTTGTCTCCATGATCATAGAGGGAATTTATCAACTCTTAAGTATGATGAGAGATAGGATAAACCCTGACATTGCAAAACAATTACAATTAAAAAAATATAAATTAAGCCTATATTATAAAAAAATTTTTATTAATATTTTTTTATTTTTTTCAATTTTTACAATAACTTATTTTATTTTTTTTCCATTAATTTCTTTTATATCAAATTATGATTACAATTTGTCTAGGAATTTATTTTTAACTATTTCATGTGGACTGTTTATTTTTTCAATTTCTGCAACCATGGAACATATCTTTCTAATGAACAACAAACCTCACTACCAAAGTTTTTATATAATTTTTGGAAATTTATTGAATATAATATTAAATATTGTACTAATTAAAATGTTCGGAGTATACGGGGCAGCATTTGCAACATCAACAACATTTGCCATATTGTCTCTTATAATTTTTTACTATGCATTCAAAATTTCTAAATAATAAAACTAGCTTTTATATTTTAATTCTTTTATTTTTAATATCTCCAAATTTATTGAATAAGTTAAACCTTATTGATAATCATGAAATTTTTTCAAATTTGAACCATTTTGAAAATTATTTTGATTATTTTAAAGGACATCCGGAAATAATAACAAATTTTACTACTAGTACATACAGACCTTTTTTTTATTCAATAAGAGGAATTGAATTTTTTTTATTTGAAGATAATTCTATATTCTATTTTTTAGTACGGAGCCTGTTTTTTTTAATCATTTGCTTAAATTTTTACAATATTTCTAAAATTTATTTAAAAGCAGAATTGCATGTAATCTTATTGTCCTTGCTTGTTTGTGCCAATCCCTATTCACATGATATTTTTTTTCGAGCCGGGCCTCAAGAAGCTTTTTGTTTAATCTTTTTTTCTTACATATTATTAGTTTTAGTTCGAGATTTTAATCATTTTAAAATACCAAAAGATACAAAGTTTTTCTTTTATATTTCTACAATTTTAATGGGTTTGACAAAAGAGCCCTATGTTATTTTTTCAATATTTTTTTTACTTTATAGTTATTTTTTTTCTAACCAATTTAAATATTCAAAAATAATTTTATTTTCACTTTTTTTTAATTTTTTTTTAATTTTTATAATATTTACACACTATAACTTAAATGGTCATACATATGGACCTGAAAGTTCTTATTCTTTAAATTCAGCTATAACATTATTATTAAATTTTTTTAAGATCTCTAAAATACATAATATTTTTTTTGTTTTACAAATTTTATTAATTTCAATTATGTTAAAAAAAATATCTCTTAAGTTTTTAATTTTAATTATTTTTTTAAATATATTTTATTTTTCAAATTTTATTTTGACTAATGGTTGGCCCATTCATAGATATTTTTTGATTCATATAATATGTATATATTTTTTATTATTATCTCTTCTCTATTTTTTTGAAATTTCTTCAAACGTATCAATAAATATTTTTTTTAAAAATTTGATAATATTATTCTTAATTTTTAGCACAATAATATATTTTAACAGAGCTATTAAAATAATTAAGTTAAATCAAAATTTTAATCATACAATTTATAATAAAGTAAAACTCTATGATGAAATAGAAATAAAAAATAATTTAAAAAAAAATGGTGAATACTATCTTTCATTGGTAATTTTTATTAAAAATATACATCCTAAAAAAATAATAATTATTAAAGATGAAATTAAAAACGAGGAGTTTTATATAAAAAAAATTAATTATAACAATTTGTATTCAATTAAATTTGAAAAAGAAAAATTAGTCAAATCTAAAATGTTAAAAAGAGGTTGTTTCTTTTTAAAAGAATTAGATTCCAACGATTTATGCAGTGGTGAGTCTATAATTATCAATTAACAATATTTTTATATTTTTTATTTGTTAAAAAATCATTAATGGTTAATTTAAGACCACGTCTAAAGTTTAATTTTGCTTTCCACCCTAAGTTTCTTAATTTTTTTGATGAAACTATCTTTCTTGGTGTTCCATCCAAATATCTATTTTTATCGAATATTATTTTGCCCTCATACCCTAATTCTTTTGATATCATTTTTGCATAATCTTTAATTGTTCTCTCATACCCACTGCCAATATTCATCAGAAAATCATTATTTTTGTTTTTAAGTAACAAAATAATTCCTGCCGCTAAATCATCTACATGGGTAACTTCTCTTTTTGCTTTTCCAGTTCCCCATAGAATTATATTTTTTTTTTGTTTTTTTTTCGCTTCATAAATTTTTCTTATTAGAGCTGGAATAAAATGTGAATTTTCTAGATCATAATTATCGTTGGGTCCATAAATATTAGATGGCATAATACTCTGATAATTTCTTTTATATTGTTCGTTAAAACTTTTACACATCTCAACACCAGCAATTTTTGCTATAGCATATGACCTATTTGTGATTTCTAATTTACCACTTAAAAAACTCTCTTCTTTAATTGGTTGAATGCAATCTCTTGGATAAATACAGCTCGAACCCAAAAATATCAATTCTTTAATACCTACCTCATGGCTTCCACTTATAATATTACTTTGCATAATTAAATTTCTAGATATGTAGTCTGCTTTATATAATGTATTAGATTTAATACCTCCAACAAAAGCGGCACAATGAATAACTATTTCGATTTTTTTTTTTTTTAAAAATTTTTTTACTTCAGATTGATTTTCTAAATCTAATTTTTTTCGATCAATAGTGATTAAGTTTTTATAGTTTTTTTTTTTAAGATATCTTAATATTCCAGAGCCTACCATGCCTCTATGTCCAGTTATAAAGATTCCTGAATTTTTATTCATTTTTATTTAAAAGCTTTAATTCATAATCAATCATTTCTTTTATAAGTTGATTTATTGAAGTTTGTGGCTTCCATTTTAAAAGTTTTTTTGCTTTAGTATAGTCCCCAAGTAACTCATCGACCTCTGTAGGTCTATAATAGTTCTTATGACATTCTATTATAACATTTCCATCCAATAAAGCCTTTGTACTAATTCCTTTACCTTTCCATTTAATTTCAAGATCCAAGAATTTGCAAACTCTATTAATAAAGTATTTAACTGAATAGCTTTTATTAGTAGAAATAACTAAATCTGTGGGTTTTTTTTGTTTAAGCATAAGCCACATTGCATAAACATAATCTTTTGCATGACCCCAATCTCTTTTAGAGTCTAGATTTCCTAAGACAAGTTTATCTTGAAGTCCATATTTTATTCTACAAAGTCCTTTAATAATTTTTTTGGTGACAAAAGTTTCTCCTCTTAATGGACTCTCGTGATTAAATAAAATTCCATTAACTGCATATATATTGTACGCTTCTCTATAATTTATTGTCAACCAATAAGAAAAAACCTTTGCTACACCGTAGGGGCTTCTTGGATAAAAAGGAGTATTTTCATTTTGAGGAACTTCTCTAACTTTTCCAAACATTTCTGATGTGCTTGCTTGATAGAATTTAATTTTTTTTTTATTAGCTTTAATTGCTTCTAATATTCTTAGAGTTCCAAGAGCATCAACATCAACCGTATATTCTGGAACATCAAACGACACCTTTACATGAGATTGTGCACCTAAATTATAAACTTCATCAGGCTTACATTTGTCTATCAATGATTTAATTGATGAACTGTCAGTTAAATCACCATAATGCAGAAAAAAAACTTTTTTCTTTTTAAAATTATCTTGATAAATATCATCTATTCTAGATGTATTTATACTTGAGCTTTTTCTAACCACACCATGTACAATGTAGTTTTTACTTAGTAAAAGTTTAGATAAATAAGAACCATCTTGACCTGTTACTCCAAATATTAAGGCTATTTTCTTCATAAGTTTGTGGTATATGTTCAGACTTAATACAATAATTATGTCAAATTTTAAAGTAAAATTAGCTGACGACACAATAACTAATTTAGAAAAATCAAAATTAGCTAAATGGATTGTTAATAATAATTATTTTACCAAAGGTAAGTTAACTCAAAAACTTGAGAAAGAATTTTCAAAGAAAATAAAAAACAAATTTTCAATATTTGTAAATAGTGGCTCTTCTGCAAACCTCCTTATTGCTAAATCATTACAGGAACTTCATAAGAAAAGAAAAATTAGAATAATTTTACCGTCTGTTTCATGGATCACAACTGTAATGCCTTTTGAGCAGTTAGGATTTGATATTCGGTTATTAGATTGCAGTGTAGACGACTTAGGTTTAAATGTTGAAAAATTAGAGGATATATGTAAAAAATTTAAACCTCAATATATTTGCTTAGTTCATGTGCTTGGACACTTGAACAATATGAAAAAAATAATTTATCTAAGTAAAAAATATAAATTTAAGATTATTGAAGATAATTGTGAGGCTATTGGGTCGAAATTAAAAAATAGATATAGTGGATCATTTGGCTATGTATCATCTTGCTCATTTTATTATGGTCATCAAATTACAACAATTGAAGGTGGAATGGTTTCAACAAACGATAAAAAATTAAATGAAATAATGAAATCAGTAAGATCCCACGGATGGGCAAGAGATATTGACATACAACTTAAAAAAAAATTTGAAAAAAAATATAATATTGACTCAGTGAGATCACTATATACTTTTTACTACTCTGGATTTAATTTAAGATCGACTGAAATAAATGCAAAATTAGGTCTCACTCAAATTAAAAAGATAGATAGGATAGCAGCTAAAAGACATTACATATTCAATCTGTATGCAAAGTATCTCAAAGATTTTTGGGTACAAAAGTCATACACCGACAAAATATCAAGTTTTGGCTATGCTACATTAGTCAAAAATAGAACTGAAGTTTTTAAAGAGTTAATAAAAAACAAAATTGAAACAAGACCACTTATATGTGGAAACATAGCGTTACAACCTGTTTGGTTAAATAATCATAAAAAACAAAGTGATTTAACTAATGCAGATATTGTTCATTATTACGGAATATATTTACCAAATCATTATAATCTTAAAAAAAAAGATGTAGAATTTGTATGTGATATTTTTAAAAAAATTGCAAAACCGATTTTTTTTAAATAAAATCAAAAAAAATCATAATTTATTAAAAAAAATTTATATTTGATAACAAAAATATAAATTACCTTCACAAGTAAAATACCAAAAAATACTAAATCAAAATATAGAAAGTAGTAAGTAAACAATAAGATTATTAATAAACCTATTAAATATTTTTACCATTGATATTTAATTCTTAAAAGAAAAAGAACTTGAAAAATTAAAAATTATTATTAAAAAATTCCAATACCTCTGATATTAGAAATTTTCACACTATGTATTTTTCTATTGCTATCTAAATAATCTTATAAATTTAACAAATTAAAAATAAGATTAATATTTAATAAAAATATAATGGAAATAATCAATATAGTAAATATTTGAATATAGATCATCTGCAAACTTATCCTAACTTATACAAGTCTTTAAAATATAAACTAATATAATTTATTTGAAATTTTTTTAAGTGTATTAAAAACCTAATAAATCTAGATAGGAAACATAAAAAAAGATTTGGCAAAAAATATAGTAGGCTATCTCTTTGATAATAATTTATCATTAACAACCTCAAGTCTTTATCATATTTATTATAAAAATTACTTTTTTGATTTTTATGTCTTGTAAAAACGGCAATAGTTTTTTCGCTATCTATTTTATAATATTTTTCAGGTGAAATTCTTATGAAATACTCTAAATCAAATGATTGTTTAGTTGAAATAAATTCTCCATATTTTTGGAATACTGTTTTTTTCATTATCATACTTTGATTGCTCACTGTCATGCCCTCATAAGATAAACTAAATTTATTTACAAAATTAAAATATAATGGTCGTATGAATTTATTACTTGTGTCTCTAAATTCTAAATTACCATAGACTATGCTTGCAAAGGGATTTTTTTTTGTAAAATTATAAAATTTTTCAAATGCACCCTCTAAATAGTAATCATCACAATTTTGCCAGCCTATGAACTCTCCACTAGCTCTGGAAAATCCATAATTGAGAGCCTTTGATTGACCATAATTTTTTTTTATAAAGATTAATTTTTTTTTGAAAATTTTTTTATATTTCTTAATTATTTGATCAGTATTATCTGTGGAATAAGCATCTACTACAATCACCTCATAACTATCAAATTTTTGGTTTAAAATGCTGTCAAAACATTTAGAAATAAACTTACCTTGATTTAAGCTAGGTATAACTATAGAAATAAATTTTTTTAGCATTTTTAAGAAAAACTGATCACTGATATACTATGTTTAAGGGTCTATTATTATTCACAAAATATTCAAGCAAAAAAAATCAATTAATTTTTTATTTATTGCAATTCTTAATTTTAGTAAATTCATTATTTCAACTATTAGCAGTATTATCTGTTGGTCCTTTGGTTGCTATTTTAGCAAATTATGATGTTGCTAATTTAAATTATATGAAAAAAATAATTGAATTAATTTCTTTTTTAGGGATTAGTTTAGAGGGTGGAAGTTTACTTAAAGTATTTTCTTTTTTTGTTTTAGTGTCATTTATAATAACTAATGTTCTTACAGCCTTAATTTATAGCATTCAACAGATTTTATCACAAAAAATTAATTTAGAAATTTCAAAGAATATAGTTGAAAATTTTTTTTACCAATCATCATCTGAAGGTGCAAAAAAAAATGCTTTTTATTACAAAAGTTTGATTGAAAAAGAATTAAATCAAGTAATCAGCTATGTTGTAATGCCCTTATCTGATCTTAATAGCAAAATTTTTCCATTAATATTAATTTTGATCGGCCTAGTAACAATTAACCCTCAAGCAACAATGTTTGTTTTTATCTTTTTGATAACAGGATATTTTATCACTTTCATGGTAATTAAAAAAAGATTAACTACAAATAGTGATTTAATTTCAAAATTTGGAATAATTAATACAAGGATAACAGATGATTTATTTAAAAGTTTTAAAGAATCTAAGGTTTTTAATTTTGAGAAATATTTAATTAACACTTCTCTATATTATAGAAAAAAATACAACAATAGTGTTGCTCTCAATTTAATACTTCACAATATACCCAAACACTTTTTTGAAATTATAGCAATCTTTATTGTGTTAACTATTATTTATTTTTTTTCTATGACATCTGATCCTTCATTATCTTTGCCGCTGTTAGCCATTTACATAACGGCTGGATATAAAATAATGCCAAGTTTACAATCAATTTTATTTGCTATTTCAAGCATAAGAGGAGCACAACGTTCGCTTGATAATATTTTTAAAGTCTTAAAAAAAAGAAATACAAAAAAGAATAAAACTGTATTTAACAAAATTGAAAAAATAGATATTAAAAATTTCTCTTATTCATACGGTAAAAATTACTTGTTTGAAAATTGCAACATTTCATTAAAAAAAAACTCTGTAATAGGTGTATTTGGAGAGTCTGGAATTGGAAAATCAACATTAGTAGATATTCTTTTAGGTTTTAAGGAAATCAATAAAGGACAATTTTTTATAAATGAAAAAAAGATTAATCAACAAAAAACAAATATAATGATACAAACCAGTATTGTTCCTCAAAATATATTTTTGATGAATGAAAAATTAATTGATAATATTACATTTAAAAAAGCACTTACTAAATATGAATATGAAAAAGTTTTAACTATCTTAAAAAAACTATATTTGAAAAATTTTCATAAGGAAAATACAATTATTAATAAAGAAATCAAAGAATTTGGCAGAAATCTCAGTGGAGGGCAAATACAGAGGCTAGGTATTGCTAGAGCTATGTTTAAGGACTCTCAGATAGTTATCTTAGATGAATTCACATCAGCACTTGATAAGAAAAATGAAAAATTAATTTTAAAAAATCTTAAATACTTTTTTAAAGATAAAATAGTAATACTCATATCTCATCAAAAAAATGTTCTAGAAAAATGCGACATAGTTTATGAAATAAAAGATAAAAAAATTAAAAAAATTAATTAATTTATTTCAAAAGTAGTCTATTATTTTGATTAATGATAATTGCTATCAAAAAAAATAAGTACTCTTCTCGTGGCAAAAAACCAGAAAAAATTGCTTCAATTATAAAATAAAAAAATAGTCCATAAAAATATTGATTGATAGGACTTTTTTTTAAATGATTATAGTTTTTAAACAAATAATAAATTGGCATGATCAAAAGAAAAATAAAAATAATAAAAAAAAACTTATTTAAAGAAAAAGTTTCCATGTACAAATTATGATAAAAGTTAGATTTACCGATAGATTTACAGATTTTAGGAGATTTTTCTTCATCGGTGATAAGTGAACAATTTACTAAAATATCATTAGTTGAAGGTTCAATTAAATTATTCTTTTTTAGTTTTGAGAAAAAGTATTTATAAACAAATATTCTTTCCTTCGTTGATTGATCTCTATCAGGATTTGTGAACTCTATAAAACGACTAATAGTATCCCATTTTTGATTTCCATATTTTTCAGCTCCAAATTGTAATAATATAGCAAATAAAAATGAAATCATAAGGGTAATGTAAAATCGTTTTCTAAAAAGTAAAAAAATTATTATTAAAGAACATATTAAAGATAATAATGGTCCTTTAGATCCTGTATTTATTAAAATTAAAAATATAATTGTAAAAAAAAAATATTTTACAGGATGATCTTTTAAAAAAAAGATTGAACCAATTATAATCATTGATAAAAAATTTGCTAAACTAATTGGGTTTAGAGATCTTGTTCCAATTCTAAAACCATTATGATATATGTAGTTAGAAGTGTTAGTTAACAGACCAGTATATTTGTCGTCGCTTAATATATCGCTACTATTCCAAAAAAATACATTCAAAATCATGGACATATTTTTATACATATAAAGCGATAGATAAAAAAAAATAGATACTATCAAAATTATGGTTATATATTTAATAATTACATCCTCAATCTTTTGATCAATTGTAGATATTGTAATGAATGGGATAAATATTGTGCTAGTGAAATATATTGTTAACTTAAAATCATAGTTTGAATGGATGATTAACAAAGCACATAACATTGTTATTATAAAAAATATGTTTTTTTTTTGAGATATTAAGCGTTTTATATCTAATAAAAAAAAACTTAATAAACAAATTAAGCTAATACGCATTAACGAAAAAAAAAAGCTTGGTTCATTAAAAAACATCGAAAATCCAACAAAAAGTGGATATGTGCACAATATAATAAATATGTATAAATTTATTATATTTTTTTTATTTATGTGAATCAAATTTTAAATATTATTGTTTATAATTTTAGAAATTTTTTTTATCTCTTTCAATTTAATATTATGAAAAGTTGGTAATGAGATGACGTTTTGAAAGATTTTTTTACTAACATCAAAATTATGACTCAAGTTTTTTACAAACTTACTATTCTTATAGCAAGGCTGAAGGTTTAATGGATAAAAAACTCTTCTAGTTTGAATATTTTCTTTTTTTAGCAAGTTTTGAATCTTTGATATCCTGGAACTTGTAATATTTACAAACCAATGAAGAGGTTTTATATGCTTATTTTCTAAATAGAACTTAATTAAATTTTTATTATTAATATTTTTATAGTATGCTTTAAATATTTCATCTCTCTTATTTAGTATTTTTTTGAATTTATAAAGTTGACTTATTCCAAGTGCTGCCTGAAGTTCAGTAAACATAAAATTAAAACCAATTTTTTTATGATAAAAAATTCCCTTTTTTGCTCTACCATGATTTTTTATTTGGTAAATTTTTTTGGCTAAAGATTTATTATTTGTTATTATCATCCCACCCTCTCCAGTAGTTAATATTTTATTACCATAAAAAGAGAAACCTCCACAATCACCAAAATTACCAACATGTTTACCCTTATATCTTACTCCATAAGCTTGGGCTGCATCCTCTATTATAAAAAAATTATGTTTTTTTTTTAACCTCATAAGTTCTTGCATGTCACAATAATTTCCATACAGGTGCACAGGTATCACTGCTTTAGTTTTTTTATTTATTAATTTTTTAATTTTATCAGTGTCAATGCACATATTGTGATAATTAACTTCACATAATACTACGGTTGCTCCAGTCATAATGACTGCATTAGATGTTGCTATAAAAGTCATATTTGGAACAATGACCTCATCACCAGGTCCAATATTCATTGCTTTTAAGCAACAAAAAATCCCAGATGTCCAATTATTAACAGCTATTGCGTATTTAGAACCAGTGTATTTTTTTACTTTATCCTCAAATTCTTTTGTAAATTTGTCTTCAGTAACATATTTTCTATTTATAACTTTTGTTATAAATTTTATATCTTTACTATCAATGAAAGGTTCTGTTTGAATTAACATAAGTGATTTATAATCTATAGATGAAAAAAAAAAAGAAAAAAAAAATTATTGGTATTAATTGTTTGGATGTTAATAAAAAATATAGTGGTGGCATTAATACATTTTTAAATGGAATTTTAACAGGATTATCCGATGGTAGAATCAGTAAAAACTATATAATTTACTGCAGTAAAGATAATGAAATATTTTTTAAAAAATATAAACCTTTTTTCAAAATTAAAACCTTTGATTATAAAAAAAATTTTTATTATTCTTTTTATATAATTTGTTCTCTCTTTAACTTTGAAAAACTTTTTTTATTTTTTAATTATTTATTTACTAATAAAATTTTTAATGAAATATATGATAAAACTAAAATTCTATACACCCCTACTAGTATATTAACTAGCTATTTTTTCAAAGGAAAAAATATGGTTTCACCTCATGACTTACAACATATATATTTTAAAAAGAACTTTAATTATTTCAGATTAAAATTTCGGAGGATGAGCTACAAACTAACAATTTACAATTCAGATGCTATACAAGCAAGTTCTAGAATGATTAAGAACAATATACTAAAACATTTTAAGATTAAAAATAATAAAGTAGTCATAATTCCAGAAGGGGTTGATCTTAAAGAATTCAAGCCAAGTAAAAAATATAACAATAATGTTGTATTTTTTCCTGCATATTGGTGGCCACATAAAAATCATGATTTTATAATTAATTGTTTTAAAAAATTAATATTAGAAAAAAAAATTGACTGTAAATTAATAATGTGTGGTGGAGCATCAATCAGGAATAAAAATAAAATATTATCAATGAATAAAGAAACGAAAGGAAAAATTATTCACAAAGGAATAATTTCAAAAAAAAAACTATTAAAATTATATCGAGATTCAAATTTAGTATTAAGTCCTGCAACATATGAATCGAGTTCGTTGCCAATATTAGAAGCTATAGCAAGTAAAAATTTAGTACTAGCATCAAATACTAGACCAAATAAAGATTATAAAAAAATATTTAAGATTAGTTTATATAAATTGAATAATGAAAAGTCTTTTATTAAAGAATTTAAGAGTGTTTGGAAAAATAAATTATCAAAAAATAGAAATATTTGGAATCAACGAAAAATTAAAAATTATTCTTGGCTTTCAATATCTAAACAATACGATAGTAAACTTAATCAACTATAATGATATTTTTCTCTATTATTACAGTAGTTAAAAATGGTGAAGAATTTATTACTGATGCAATCAAAAGTCTACACACACAATGTGATGTTAATTTTGAGCACATAATAATTGATGGAGGTTCAAAAGACAGAACCATTGAAAAGATCAATTTATTTAAAAAAAATTTTAAAAAAAATAAAATATTACTTTATGAGTTCAAAGATAAAGGTCTCTACGAATCTATAAATTTTGCTATTTCCATTTCAAAAGGAAATTATATTGGACTATTACATTCTGATGATTTTTATAAATCAAAAAAAATTCTCTTCAATGTAAAAAAATGTCTGGAACAAGATAAAAACCTTGATCTAATTTACTCAGACATATTATTTTGCAAAAGAAATAACAAAAAATCTATTATAAGAAAATTTGTAGCAGGAGGGTATTCGGTAGAAAAATTTCAGAAAGGTTGGCATTTCCCACATACTTCAATGATAATTCATAAGAAATTACTTTCAAAAGTAAATGGCTACAATATTAAATATAAAATTGCATCTGACTATGACTTGATGATCAAGATAATAAAAAAAAAACCCAGGGTTAAATACTTTAATCAAGTTACAACCGTAATGAGGCAGGGTGGAAAAAGTACAAAAAACATTAAATCTATAATAAAATCAAATTTAGAATGTAGAGAAATACTTTTAAAAAACAATTATAATAATGCAACATTTATTGTATTAAAAAAAATATTTAGAAAGATTCTACAAATATCAATATGAAAAAATATCCAGCAATTTGTATTTTTACATATAATAGACCAGACCATTTTAATAATAGCATTAATTCACTATTAAAAAATAAAGATATCAAAAAATGCAAATTATATATTTATCAAGATAAAGAAAAAATACTAAATAAAAAAATAGAAAAAAAGTATGAGGCAATATTTAAAAATTTAAGTAAAAAAATTAAATTTAAACTTATTAAAAGAAAAAAAAACTTAGGGCTTAAATCTAATTTAATCTTAGGTATTACTAGTGTTCTAAAAATTCACTCTTCAATAATTGTTTGCGAGGATGATCTTATTTTTTCAAAATTCTTTATAAAATATATGATAAAAAAAATTAATAAATATAAAAATATCAATAATGTTGGTTCAATAAGTGGGTTTTCATTTAACTATCAACATCAAATTAAAGATTTTGACAATGAATATTTTTTAAAATTTACAAATTCTTGGGGATGGGCTACTTGGTCCGATAGGTGGCAAGGTTTTTTAAAAAATAAACACAATAAGTTAAAGAAAAAATTATATAAAAATAATAAAATTCAATATAAGTTTAACTTTGATAATGCACAACCCCATACTAATTGGTTGAAAAAATCCGATAATAAGTTACTGAGTTCATGGAATATACAGTGGGAATTTTATTGCTTTGTAAATAATCTATTAACTTCATTTCCTAAATATACATTGGTTGAAAACTTAGGATTTGATGGAAGTGGTTCACATTTTGGCTCTATAAAAAATGAATATCAGCTAATATCTGAAGAAAATGTTCAAAAACTGTTTATTAAAGAAAAATTTAAAGTTAATGAAAAAAAATCTTATAGAAAAATTATTTCAAAAAACATCAAAAAATCTATTCTTGAAAGGTTAAATAATAAAATTTCACTTTATTTAAAAAACTTAATCAAGTTTTAGTATTAAAAAGCCAATTTTCTAAATTTTTTCTTTTACCGTCTAAAAAACTAGCATCCTCAAGAATATAAGAGAATTTTTCTTTAGCTTCTTTTCCAAAAAATGCTGATTTTAATCCAAGTGTTAAAGCTTGGATTGTTGCTGTACTACTTTTTGATAAACAATGCGTAACCTCGGAGAATGAATCATACAGACTAAATTTCCCACTATCAATACTTACAATGTCTTTAAATTTAAATGTACTAATTTCTTTTTTTAAATATTTTATTATTTTCCTATCATTGGGATGAATTCTGATTATAATTTTTATATCTTTTGAAAAATTTTTGTTCATATATTTTATAAAAAAACCTGGAATCAAGGTACCTTCAGATTTTTCACTAGAAGGCTGCAAACAAAATAAGATGACAATTTTTGAATTATTTATCTTTTTAATTTTACGTTTTTCAAACTCCTTGCCCCAATAATCTTTAAAAATAACTGATTTATGTTTAAGTTTAAATTTATAATTAGAAGATTTATTATGAAGCTCTATTATTTTTTTTTTCCAACAATAAAAATAATCTGGTAATAAATTAAATCCATTTTGGGGTACTTTTTTCCAATGGGTGTACATACCCTGATAAGATCCCTGCTCACCATGCTGGATATCAATTGTCTCTATTCCTCTTTCTTTTAATGCTAAAATTATACCCATTGAATTAGATGCATACCAAGGATAAAAATACACTTTCCTTATTTTTGTATATTTCTTTAAAAATTTTTTTGTATATGAATACCAAGTGGCTAAATTGTTAAATTCATTTCTAAATTCATATAAAATACTTACAACATCTAAGTTGTGATTTTTGCATATTTTGTAAATAAGAACTTCTAGCTCTAACGGCACCTTATAGTCTTTTAAAATCAAATTATAATAACAGTTTATACCACTGATAGGATAGGCCATATTTAAATTACTAATAAAACTATTATTAAAATATACTTTCTTATATTTTTTTTTAGATAAATTTTTTAATATTGGATCAAAAATTCGATCATATCTTTTATTATTCTTTTTTAAATTGACAATAGCAGCTGGTACACCAAAAAAAAATACACTATTTCCAAAATAATTATCTGAAACAAGGTAATTTTTTATATTAAAAATTAACCATTTGATTATTTTTATAATAAGAGAGAGTTGTTTATTATAAACTTTTATATCGCTAGATTTTGTTAAGTTTTTCCAAATAATAAGTCTTAAAATTGGCCAATAATTTATTTTCTCATATTGAAACTTATCAAAATAGTTTTTTTCTATTTTGATAATTAGCCTTAGAGAATTTTTTAAGCCATAAGACATTTTAGTTTTAAAGAATAGATTAAAATAAAAGTTATGATAATCTAAATCATTATGATAATATATTATATTTTAATATTAAAATTTCAATAATATCACTTGTTGACTATTACTTAAATTGAATTAATAAATTTTTACTGATGTTTAAAATCCTATTAAGAAATATTATTAGAAAAGCTTTTAATCATATCACAAATATTAAGTGGGACAGTAAAATTATATCTAAAGACAAAGTTGATTATATATTGGCTCTAAATGATATTTATAATGAGGCTAAAGAAATCCCAGGCCATATTATTGAGCTTGGAACCGGTAGAGGACGTAATGCTGTTATCTTTGGATCTTTAATTAAAAAAAATCAGCAAGAAAAGTTCAAAAAATATTTTGGTTTTGACACATTTCAAAGTTACACATCAGATGATATTAAAACAAGTAAACATCTAGTAAAGCAAAGAATTGAAAGCATGGATAGCTATGAAAACATTCAAGAATTTATTCGTTCAAACAACTTAGAAAAAATTGTAACCCTCATAAAAGGTGACATAATTCAAACTCTGCCAAATTTTTTAGAAAATAAAGAAGGCTTGTTTGGTTTTAATAAATTATTAATAAGTTTAGTTTACATTGATTGCAATTCTTACAGAGCAGCAAGTTTTGCTCTCAATAAAATAAAAGGTTACCTAGCTTCAAATGCTCTTATTTTAGTTGATGAATGCACCCTTGGTGATGAAACCAAAGCATTAAAAGATTTCTGTAATGAAAATGGACTTGAATTAAAATCTACGTATTTTAAAAATCATATTTCGTCATATTCACACTTTATTAAATAAAAAATATTTAAATTCAATTAATTCAAAAATTCTAGCAACTTTCTTGCTACATAATTAGCATCTTTTAATTTAAGACCATAATAAATAGGCAAACAAAAATGTCTTGCACAAATTTTTTCTGCATTTGGGAGTTTTTCTTTATTAATATTTTTTATGATTTTAAATTTATGAAGTGGTTTATTGTAAACATCACCTGAAAGAGAAATATTGTTTCTATTAAAATAACTTACTAAATCTTTTTTATTTCTATTTTTTGGTAGTATACAAATATATTTATAAAGATTACCCAAAGATTTAGATTTAAAAATCTGTATTTTATTTTTTAATATTAAATCATATATCTTTTTTATTTTTATTTTTTTTTTTAAATATGGACCATAATTTATTAAATGATGATATCCTACGACTGCCTCAAGCTCATTCATCCTAAAATTTGCTCCAAATAATTTGTAATCATAATCATTATAACTTTTACTCATCCCATAAGAGACATGTAGTTTCAATTTTTTGTATAAATTAAAGTTATTTGTTGTAACCATTCCTCCCTCTCCAGAGGTTATAGACTTTGTTGCAAAAAAAGAAAAAGCTCCAGCTATTCCAAAATTACCTGCAAAGATTCCTTTAGATTTTGTTAAAACAGAATGGGCACAATCCTCAACTAAATAAATTTTTTTTTTTTTACAGAACTCAGCAATTTTTATAATTTCATCTGAAATTATTGCTCCAATATGAACTATCGTTATACATTTAGTTTTTTTTGTTACAGCTTTTTTTACAGTTTCTAAGCTTATGTTAAGAGAATCTGGAGCTGTATCAATTAATTTAGGAATACCTCCTGCAAATTTAATTGCATTGTAGGTGGCTATGAAAGTATTTGTGGGTACTAAAACTTCCTTTCCTTCTATATCCAAAGATTTAAATAAAATCTCTAAAGCCCCACCACCACTATTGCAAGCAACAGCAAATTTAGAACCATGAAGTCTTTTAAATTTTTCCTCAAATCTTCTAACATATTTTCCATTAGAAAGATTTCCAGAATCAATTATTTGTTTTAAGTCATTATTAATTTTGTTTTTTAAATCTTTATTGAAAACTAGTTTATAACCGTTAATTTTTTTCATCATCATAGTTGTAAATGTTTTTAAATTTATCTAAATTAAAACTAGACATTTCATTTGTTACTTTTTTTAATATATCTTCATTTTTTTTTTCTGATTTCAAATAAAAAGAAAAAAAAATACGTATTACTAAAAATAATAAAAAAAACATAAATGAATTTTGAAATGAGATAGATGACCATCCCGAACCAATGCCCTCTCTAAATGTGAAAAGTAATACATAAGTTATATAAATTATATTAATTATGATCCCAAAATTTAAAATAAATTTTATCAACTTGATTGGAAATGATGATGTTATCATTAAAAGATTAATTGCTTTATCAATCTTTTCTGCCAAACTTTTTTTATTTAAACTATTATACTTAGTTACATTTGAGAATTCAAAATGCTTAACTTTTAATCCTGGATAAAAATTAAAATACCCTCCAATTTGATAATTATTATTTTTATTAATAAAATGATTGATTGTTTTTCTAGTAAAAAACCTACATGAAGATAAAGCAAAATTTATTTTTTTTTCTGTATAAAATGATAAAACAGAATAATAAAATTTATATAAATATGTTTTAAAAAAATATTTTGACTTTAATAAATCTTTTTGAGCTCCAATTATAAATTGAAAATCTTCTTTTTTATTTAATTCTAAAAATTCTAAAATTAATTTTTTTGGATGACGCGAAATATCGATGGTTATTATTAAATCACCTATGCTACTTGCTAATCCAATTGAAAAAAGTGCTTCATTATCTACAATTTCCTCTACGGATAAGATTCTTATATTATCGTATTTTTTACATAATTCTTTTAAAAAGATGAAATCTATTTCATCATGAATATTATTCACAATGATAATTTCAAAGTTATTTTTAGTAAAATTCTTATTAACCATTAAATATAATTCATCAAAGTTTTCCTCAAAAACTAATTTATATCCATTTGAATAATTAATTACTAAAGACAGAAAATTTTCATTATAATTATTTAGCATTAAAATATTTCTCCAAATAATCAGCTACATCAAACACATTGTCAATTTTAGATCCTATAACATTAAAACAGTTTTTATTTTTTTCTATAATTATTGGCCTGCTATCATTTTTTTGATTAAAGTTTGAAATTGTTTTAATTTGAAAGAAACTTTTTTTAATCTCTGCTTCGTTTAAACAAGGTATAAATCTAGATGCATCCATAATCATTTTATTTACATTCATGTCATTTAAATTTTTATTTAAATCATCTTTTTTTTTTTGATAAATATTTACATTATTTCTCTCACTATGAGTATAAATAACATGTGATATGGTATGAAAATTAATGTCCATAGGTAATATTGAAAAAAAATTACCATCTATTAGCGTTACTCCAATTTTTTTTATTTTATCTGGTACTTTAATAGCTCCTATTTCTGAGAGCACATATATCAAACTAAGCTTTTTTTTTGAAATTGTATTAAATTGACCAATCTCAGAATATGTCGCATTAAAAACATAATCAAACTTATGAATTTCTTTATTTTTTGTTACTAATTGATTTTTATTTAATACAACAACCTGTGTATTTAAAAAAATTTCAATATTCTTATTATCAATCAGATTTGATAATTTCTCTCTTAACTCTTTAACCTTATAAACTTTTTCGTCTACTTTATAAATCTTATCAATTAAGTTGTTGTTAAATATTTTAGAACTTAAAAAGTTTTCTTTTTTATATGGCATGTTTAACAAATCACATACTTTTTCAAAATTATATGCAGAAATATTAGACATGGCTTTTGGTATCACATAATAACTGTTAAAGTCTGAAAAAATAGCATTTGAAAAGAAATTAATAAATTTATTATAGTTAACTTGACATCTGTATGCAGTACTTAAGCTTTTCAAATAATGATAACCTCTATGAACTCTATATTGATTAAGTTTTGAAGATTCCGATATAATTTCAAAATTTTTTTCAAAAATTTCTATTTTATAACCTCTTTTAGACAAAATATAAGCAATCCAACACCCATAGATGCCAGCTCCTACTACTGCTATCTTTTTCATTTTCTAAATTCACTGTCGACAAATTTCATAGAACTTTCAAGTTCCTTTAAACTAACATTCATCATTTCTATTGAAACCCAATTTTTCCATTTTCTATTTTTTAATAAATTTATCAATTTTTTAATTATGATGTTGTTTTTATTAAGTTTGATTAGGTTTTTTTCAGATAAATGCACATGATTCACTTTTTCAATATATTTATTCATGTCTTTTAATGTTCCATTTTCTAATATCACACAGGCAGTATCTAATTGAATCTTAATATTTTTTAATTTAATTTTTTTTATAATTTTATTAGCCTCGTTTAATGTATTAATAAAGTTACAATTATAAAATTTAGGATTTGGCTCTATTGAAATAATAATACCATTTTTTACTAAATCCATATTAATTGCTCTTAATACTTTTATTAATTTTTTTTCTACTAAACTTATTGTACTTTTTTCAATCCGTCTAAATGCAGGTGATCCAAAGACTAAATTTTTACATTCTAAAATTTTACATATCATGATCAATTTTTTAAAGTGCCTGATGATCTTTGGTTGATCATCTTTATTTTCTAATAATAGATTTGTTTTGAAAAATAAAGATTGAATAGATGAAACTTTAATATTAGATTTGTTCAAAAATGCTTTAAATTTAAGGAGCTTGTTTTTATTTATATTTTCCCAACTTCCCCAAATTTTAGTCGGCAGAATTTCTATACCTTGAAAGTTGTATTTCTTCATTATATCAACAACTTTGTTAATATCCTTGTTTTTCCATGCTAAATTAGAAATTGATAATTTCATTTTTAATAAATAATTTCATCTTTTTTAAATTATCTTTTTTATTAATTATATAGCCTTTTTTTGAATTAAAAATTTTATAATGTAGAGTTTTAAGATTATATGTTGGGCCTAATTCTTTTACATTCAAAAATGATGATTTTTTTTTAAAAAAAAGGTTTACTATTTCTGAAGTTTTAATTGGTTCTGTAACAAGATTAATTTTTTTTATATTATATTTTATTATTTTGTTTATATCGGACATTAAGTTTTCTACAAAATACCATTGATATTGAGATTTTAATCTAACATCGGCAAGATTATTGTTATGAATTAAGTCAAACAGAATATTTTTTTTTAGAAATTTTCCAAATAAAGCTGGCAACCTTATTATATGATAATTTCTGAAGTTATTCTGAATAAATTTTTCTATTTTTAACCTATTTTTCCCATAAGCATTTGATTGATCTATAATAATTCTTGAATTTTCGTCTAAGTTTTGTGTGTGATTAAATACATCTATAGTAGATATTAAGACTATTTTTTTTGTTTTTAATTTCTTCAAACTTTTAATTAAATTTTTTGATATATCGCTGTCTTCTTTAGGATTTTTATTGGCCCACCATTTTTTAGCATGTGGTGCGCAAACCAATGCTAAATCAAATTTATATTTATGAATAGAGTCAATATTCTTTGTATTAAATAAATTAGAAAATTTTTTTTGTTTAACAAGATTTTTTCCTACAAACCCTGTATAACCAATGATACAATTAGACATTATGAATACATTTTTGATAATAGGTTCTGACGGTTATTTAGGTGCATCATTTAAGAAATTTTTAAAAACAAAAAAAATACCATATATAGAATATAAGTATAAAGATTTTTATGGCAACAAAACTTTTAAACATTTAATAAATAAAGTTGATATCATTGTACACTTTGCTATTTCTGGATCACTTGATAAAAAAAAAAATTTTAACCACGATTTAAATTTTTCGGAAAATTTGTTCAGATTTTCAAAAAAAAAAAAAATTAGGTGTTATTATATTTCTTCAATAAGTGCATTTAGAGAAAATAAATCATTTTATTCTCAACTGAAGATTAATATTGAAAAAAAAGCATTGAAATATGGTGCAAAAATTATCAAACCTGGAATGATTTGGAGCAACAAGCCAAAAAGCTGGTTCGGAAACGTTAATTCAATTGTCGATCTAACTTATATTTTATTGCCATTAATTGGAAACGGAGAACGTCATATATATATGGTTTATTTAGATGATTTTATAAATAATCTATTCAAAATTTGTAGTAATAAAAATAAAGTTAAATTTGCTGTGTTTAATAATGAAACATTTAGCTTTAGAAACTTAATTAAAAAAATTTGTTTGAAAAAAAGAAAAAACGTTATTTTCTTACCTATACCAAGTGGTTTAATTTATATTTTTTTTAAAATTTTATATATGCTAAAAATATTATCTGCAGATACATATGATAGTCTTCAAAGTTATAAATATGCAAAAAAACATACCTTTACTGATCATGAAATTATTTATACTAAAAGATCTTTTAAGACTTATGGTTCTAAAATTTAGTATAGTATCCTCCTAATTCAAACTTTATATTGTTTTTAGGGGACGTTTTGTTTGATTTTTTGTAATCTTTTTTAAGTATAATTCTGAAATCCATGCTAGCTCTTGTATATTTTTCCTTATTGACCTCTACTCCATGTGAAAGTGAAGAATCAAAAATAAGTATTTGGCCCCACTTAACATTATAAGGTCTAAAATCTTTTTTATTTTTTTTTGTCTCAATCCATAAAGTGTTTGTGTTTTGAGAATTAGTAAATGGAAGCCAAAAATTTAAAGATTTTTTTTGATGCCCATAATCGCTATCTCTATGATATCCACCTACAGATATAGTATTTGGAAGCTGGATCCTTAGTGTTGGTTTTGTTTGAAAAATCACACTTTTTTTAAAAAAATCTTCTTGTAAAAACTTTATTAATTCATAATAAGTTTTAATAAATGTACCTTTAACATTCTTGTTATTAAAGTCAAAAAACGGATCGATCTTATAAAAATCTGGAATTAATGATAAATCTTGATCTTTGCTTATATCAAAAAAATTTTTTTTAAGTTCAAAAACTGGTGTACTTAAATTACTATAATTTTCTGATTTATTGATGTTTCTGTGTGTGGTCTTATGAAGGTTTTCTGAAATTTGTCCAAATAAATTTTTAAAGTAATTATCTACAATTTTTTTAAAATTAAATTTAATTGTGTCAAATTCAATAATCTTAATCATAATAACCAAATCTTGTAAGCAATAGATCTTTAATAACTATAAAGTAGCCCATCCCTGAAGTATGACTTTTGTTAGTTACGTGAATTTTTTTATATTTTCTGGTTACACCTATTTCTTTAATATTACTTTTTTTTAAAATTGCTAACCGCATTAAAAAATATTGTAGATTATAATAATTAAAACATTTTCTTAATAATTTTTTTTTATAAGTTATCATAAAGTTTCTTTTCATGGACATGTACCCATTTGCCGTATCTGTAAATCTAAAATATCTACTAAAATTAAAAATGAATGGATGAATATATTTTGTTAAATACTTTCTTAAAAAGGGGGTATTAATTTCTTTACCACCATTAGAATATCTTGATCCATGAATATAATCATATCCATCTTCCATTGCATCAATAAATTCTGGAATTTCTTTTACACTATCTTTGTCATTGCCATCCATTAAAATTAATCCTTTATAACTCTTCTGAATAGCATGCTCTAAAATAAGCATAATTTGGTAACTGAGGTGACCATTTGCATTCTTGATTAATAATTCTTTAATTTTATTTTTTTTCAAAAACTTAATATTAGTAGAATTATCATCACTTCCACCATCACAAATTATAATATCTAGATCTTGAAAATTGTGTTTTTTGATTTTTTTAATTTGATTTTTTATTTTTGAACCTTCATTTAAAACACATATGCCCAAACAATATTTTTTTCTCTTATAATTATTCAATATAATTAATTTTTTTTTTAAAAAACTTTTGTTCATTCAGGGTTATAGTTATTAAATTACTAAATTTTTTATCTTAATTTTAAGTTTATTTAGAAAATAAAAATTATTCCAATCTAGGGTTTCAAAATCTATACGAACAGCTTTCCTAGATAAGTTACTATTTCCAATCCCAGCATGATGTGGACAATTAGTATCAAAAATAATTACATCCCCACATTTCCCCTCAGCAGCTTTAAAAACTGATTCTTCATTTGTAATATTGGAAAAGCCAGGAGCTTTTTTAATTATATCTTGTCTTCTTTTTTCGTAATTCTCTTTTTGCGTTAAAGAAAAATGAATAGGTCCTCTATCAATTGTGGTCTCATCTAAATAGATTAATGCTTTTAAAAATCTATTCTTATCAATATGCTGAACATAGGGCAGTTGTTTGACTGAATTATTTTTAATTTCATTATAAAAGTTTTTATTTTGAAATAATACTTTATTTAAATATAACTTTTCAACATAAACTTCTTCTAGAAATGATTTAATTTTATAAATTAAATTTAGTAATATTTTATTACTATTTATTTTTAATAAAGGTAATTTTCTCATTGTATTATTGTATAAAGAATATTTCTTTGATAAAAATATTTTATCACTAGTATCTTTAAGGTCTTTAACAATATTTTTTGTAAAATAATCTCCACTGTTTACAAAAGAATATCTTTCAAGGTGGCTTTTAATATTTGCTAGATTTTCATTTATTTGCATAACAAATTAATTATATTACTTTTTTTTTATTTTATAAATTAATTTATTTTTATTTTGAAAAACTTCATCTAATGAATTATGAAAAATTTTATCTATCTTGTTTTTTTTATTAACTATTATGAAATCTAACTTCATAATATTGTTAGGATTTGACTGATAATATACCTTTTGCATCTCTGGTATCAAAAAATTTTTAAATGATGTATTGGAGTATTCAATCTTCTTCCCATTAAAACTGTTAAAGATTAAATTATTCGAAATTGCAAAGCCCAATATGTTTCTTGAAAATAAAAAAACTTCATATTTTTTGTCATTTAAAATATAGCGATTTTTAGACTCTCGGCTTTCTATTTTTTTAATATTTTGATTATATTCATTCTTTATATCTACTATACCTAAAAAATTATTCTTAAAATCATCAAATGAAATATTTAAAAATTTTAGATAATCAAAATATCTTGACAGTTCTTCTGTTGGTTTTCTGTAAGTGTTAAAAATATTTGAAAAATACATATCAGAGTGTGTTAGTGCAGGTATTAATTCCCAGTCATATGGGTCACTAGATACAACTAGGCTATTATGTGGCGTATTCTCATTCAAATATTTATAAACTTCCATTCTATCTTTTGGAATAAATAAGTTTTTATTATCATAAGAGTTCTTTGCCATAATAATAATCTTTACCGAGGGTACCAATACAATGTATGTGAAAAAAATTATTGTAAGAAACTTTATAAAATTAAATTTTTCAATTTTTTTATACCAAAGGCCGAAAACTATTACTATTGAAACGCTAAGCAATACATCAATACCTCTGATTAAAACTCTTTTGTTTAATGCGTTCATAAAATCAGTAGCAAAAACAAAAAATGAAAATATAATTGAAATAATAAAGATTGATATAAGATGCTCCTTCACTTCACTTTTATTTAAAATTATTAATAAAAAAATAGGCACTAAAAAGAATGTATTGAGTAAAAAATACAATATATTTTCAACTTTAAATGTTGAAAAAACAGACAGAAAATTTTCTATAAAAATATTTAAATCATTGATTTCTGTATAATCAGCTGAAGACCATGATCCTGAATTTATTAAAAAAACCTGGAGGTAGGAAATAAAAATGAATAAACATAAAGATAATAAAAATATCAAATTGTAATTACTAAATTTAATTCTTCTAAAATCAAAGCTTATAATATAATTGATAACTATCATGCAGAAACCAATAATAAAATGAATTTGATAGCTAAAACCTAAAAAAATAAAAACTAAAGTTAAAGCACCGAGTCTTTTTAAATTCTGTATTTCCCTATATTTAATAAAAATGTATAAAAATAATAATAAGATAAAATTTGATAAGCTTTGAAAAATAATTTCTAAGTTATGAGATATGTGTGAGTAATCTAAAAAAATCTTTGTTTCAAGCATTAAAATATTTTTGATAGAAGTAATAGGGTTAATTTGTAAAAAACCTGAAATTAAAAAACAATTTATAGATAAAAATAAGGATAGAAAATTTCTCTTAATAAAAGTATTTACAATTAAGTAAAGAATAAAAATATTTAGCGTGTAGGCTAAGAAATAATTAAATGCAATTACATTAGTTAAATTATTAAAAAAAAAACCTGGCAATGCAGCAATCAAAAAGGGCACAATTCTTATATTTTCAAAGTTAACTGCTGGGAGTGATTGGTCTACACTATTCTGAAAAAAATTTTTTTCTAAAACTATCTCATTTAAAATTGGTAAAAACTGAATAAGTCTCGTACCACCATTTAAATTGGCACCTGTAAATAATGTTAAGTTCTCTTTTAAAGAATGATTATCAAATAAATTAACAACAATAGGCAATGAATAAACTAAGAGAAAAATTAGAAATAAAATCAATAGATGTATTTTTTTATCTAAAAAATATTTCATTAAATTTCTTTATTAAGAAGATGATCGCTTAGTCTCAGTGCAAATTGTATAATTGGTAATGTTGGATTGGTATACCCTCCAGTTGGAAAAATAGATGAACCCATTATATATAGGTTTGATTGCCCATGTACTTTACAATTTTCATCCACAACTCCTAAATTAGAGTCATTTGACATTCTAGTTCCACCAATATGATGTGAACTAGCCAAACTATGATTTGATGGAAACTCTCCTGATTCTATAAATGGATAGATTTTAATTCTACCTAGTTTTTGTTCAACAAAACTTAACGCAAAAGTTTCTAATGTTTTTCTAATAGTATTAATATCTTTTTTTGTTTTTTTCCAATATAAATTAGTTTTTGGTACACCGATTAAATCGATCTCTTTTGATAATTCAATTCTATTATTTAAAGTTGGTTCTTGTTCCCAAACAGCTCTTATATTTGAACCACAAACTATATCTTGATTAAATTCTAAAAAATTAGATAGTTTTGGAGCCATACACTTTAGATCTAAAATGCTTTGTTTAAGAGATCTATTGTTTTCCGAAAAACCGATTCTTGCATTAAGTATTCCAAGGTCAGCTTTCTTTTTGTCAGTTATTGCAAAGTAGTTAGAAAAATAATCATGTTTGCTTTTATTAAACATAACAGCTTCTCCTACATCAAAGTTTGGATGATCCATCCAATACCTGCCTAAAGATTTATAATTTTTAACAACCTGATAATTACTGAGTTCATTACTCCATAATAAAAGCCTACTATTCTCTATTCCACCTGTAGCTAGAATAAAATTTTTACTTTTTATTTTTTTTTGTATTCTATTTTTAAGTATAGCACCTGTTATAGAGTGACCATTTGTTTCAAGATTTATACAATTTGTATTTAACGATAAAAATATATTTTTTGAGTCATTAATTTCATTAAAATACTTATCTTTAAATCTTACTGGAGGAGAATTAACAAAATGAATAGTTTTAATGTCTTGGCTAAGACTTTTCATGTCTTTGGGAATTTTTGGTATTTCAAGAATATTAGATGCTTCGTCTATATATTTATCAATATTAGATTTGTTAATTGGCCATTTATTTTCTTTAAATAACTCTTTAGAGTCAAAATCTGAAGCATCAAATGTTCTACATACTCCTGACCAATGATTGGATGTGCCTCCGAAATATCTTAATCTACAAGTGTCAAGTGCAAGATATTCGTCTCCAATAACCTGACCCTCATACAGCATCTGAGATTCTTGGGTTATATTTATTCCTCCTGCCTCAACCAATAATATTTTTTTATTATTTTTTGCTAATTTAAGTGACAAGGTAATTCCAGCTGGCCCCGATCCAATTACACAATAGTCAAAGATATCATCTTCTTGAATATCATAAAAATTTTTAATCATATTCTTTATCTCTAATTAAATCAGTTTGGCTAAGCACCCATCCATTTTTCTTAATGATATCCAAATTATTTTTTACCAAAGAAAGTGGCAAAATAGAAAAAACAATACTTACAAATAAAAAGAGTCTTCTTTTTTTTAACATTTTAAATTTTTATATCAAATTTTTATAGAAAGTAATTATATTATAATAAAACTAACAAATAGAATGCTATAAAAGAAAAATGAAAATTAATTATAGACCCGAAATAGATGGCTTGAGAGCTTTAGCAGTTCTTGGAGTGGTTTTTTACCATGCTGAATTTTATTATTTTGATAATAACATTCTTAAAGGTGGATATTTGGGTGTTGATGTATTCTTTGTAATCTCTGGTTATTTAATTACTTCATTAATTCTTAAAGAATTAAAAGTAACTGGTAAATTTTCTTTATCAAATTTTTATGAAAGAAGAGCTCGTAGAATACTCCCGGTATTATTTCTAATTATATTGTCAGTCACACCCTTTGCATTAATAGCTTATCTTCCAGACACGTTAATCAATTTTTCTAAATCTACAATCTCAAGTATATTTTTTAGTTCAAATTTTTATTTTTATATTTCTGGTCAAGATTATTGGGAAATATCATCAAACCTTAAACCTTTGCTTCATACTTGGTCACTATCAGTGGAAGAGCAATTTTATTTGGTATTTCCATTATTTTTTATATTTGTAAATAAATTTTTTAAAAAACATATTTTACTTTTTTTAATTTCATTTTTTTTTTTAAGTTTAATTTTATATATTTTTTTTTACGAAAAAAATCCATTATTAACCTTCTACACACCTATAACGAGGGGATGGGAATTGCTTGCAGGAGCAATAATTGCTTGGCTTGAAAGTAGAATAAAAAAGAAACAAAACTTTATAATTGATGAGTTTTTAGGTGTAGTCGGTTTAGTAATAATATTTTATTATTTTTTTTATGCAGATAATAATGCAAATGAACAAATAATTTTTTCTATAGCAGTAGTTATAGGAACAACTTTAATTATCTGGTTTTCTAATAATAATACAAATATAAATAAATTTTTATCAAAAAAATATTTAGTTAAATTAGGTTTAATATCTTATTCATTATATCTTTGGCATTTTCCAATATTTTCTTTTACAGTATATGTATTTGGTAAATTAAATAATACTGCAATGTTATTATTAATTATAATTTCTATTATAGTTTCAATAATTACTTATAAATATGTTGAGACCCCATTTAGAAACCAAAAAATAGTTAGACAAAAAAGTTTTTTGATAATCTTATCAATACTGTTACTCACAATTCTTCTTACTGCTTTTGTAGTAATAAAAAAACAGGGGATAACAAACCTTATTACATTCAATGAATTTCAATTGAAAAATCTAATCAATGGTGGAAATAAGATTAAAATGAATGAAAGAGGAGAAGTGTTTGGCGATAAAAATATAAAGCCATCATTTATAGTTTATGGTGATAGCCATGCGCACATGTATTTAAATTCACTTGATACATTGGCCAAGAAAAAGCAGCTAAGTTTTATTAGCTTTACTCATCCTGCTTGTTTTTCATTTGAAAATCTTACGAATTATTATAAGAAAAATATAAGAATATCTTGCTTTAATAAGTATAAATATTTAAATAATTTTCTTAAGAAAAATGATTTACCTGTGTTATTTATTTACGACTGGGTCAAAATTATATCAAAAAAAAATGATTATAAGCCATGGAAAGTCATAGATGATAAAAGTGACGAATTAGAGAATATTTTAATCAATATATTATTTAAAGAAATTGAATATATAAAAAAAAAGGGTCTATTTCAATCTAAATGGTATTTGATTGGGAAAGTTCCGTCATCAGGAACTGGTCAAAATAAAGATTATTTAAAATGTATTAATAAAAAACGATTTAATAATAAAATTGAATGTCCTTCAAAATTTAAAATTTCAAAAGGCTCTTTCTATAATGGTAATAATCTAATTAAAAAATTTGCAAAAAATAATAAAGATTTTATATTTTTGAATCCATATGATTTTTTATGTGATGCTAAATTTTGTTATGCTACCAAAGAGCAGAACATTTTATATTACGATCACCATCATCTAACAGTTTTTGGTGCTGATTTAATTGCACCTCAAATCCTCAATACACTAAATAAATAAAATTGATATATTGGAAAGCTACATTAAATTAGAAAGTTTCTAATATTTTTAATTTTCTAAAATAGATTTTACTAATAAATAATCGTCTTTATCATCAATATCAATCGACTCAATCTTATTAGAAACAATAGCTAACGAGTTGTCATATATCGTTTTTTTTTTTTTTAAATCCTTGTACCAAACACAATTAGCAACTGGGTTAGGTTTAAAAAATTCTTTTTGATCTTGGCTTTGTGTTTTGCCAGTAATTAATGGAGAATTTTTGAAAACAGCCTTCCATTTTTTTTCTTTATCAAGAGAAAGTGCAAATGAAATATGAAAATCATATTTATTAACAGTAAATACATCTTTTTTTGTTCTCTTGGCTAGGTCAATTGCCTTTATAAGCGTTTTTTTTTTTCTTAAGGGGGCCGTTGGCAACATTTGTATAATTAGGTCTTTGTTTGAAAATTTAAATTTTTTAACTAAATCGTTTTTAATATAGTCAAAAATTTTTTTCTTTTTGTTTGCTTGTGGTACGGTTCTTAAGTCAAAAATTATTTTTTTTGTTGGCAAATTATCTTTTTTTAAAAATGACATTAAAATTTTAAGATATTTTTTTGAATCAGAGCTAAAAATTATAACATCAAATAATTTTAAGTTAATTGCAGCTTTGACCGACCAATAAATTAAAGGTCTTTTATTAATTAATAGGATATTCTTATTCTTTAATCTCGTAGAGCCACTTCTTGCTGGTATAAATGCATATATACTCATTAACTAAAAATACCTTGATTGAAAAAATTTTTTTGAATTTTTAATTAGTGTTATATAAACTTTATTAATCTTTTTTAAATCATTTGTTGCAGCTGGCTTAAGGGGTAATCTTTCGTATCTTTTGTAAATTTTATGCAATTCCAACATACCTTTAATTGTTAAGTGCCATCCATAAACATCTTTAATTTTAAAAAAAATATCTTCGATCTTTTTAATTATCCTCATATAATCTTCTTTTTTGCTTAATTTATAAAGTTTATAAAAGTCTATCGCAATTAACGGATCAAGGTTGGATATTCCTGACAGCCAAGACTGGCATCCATATTTTGATGCTTCTAACCATTGTCTCTTTCCTCCTCCAGAAGTGATAATCACAATATCTTTTTGTAATTGTAAACAAATTTTTTTTGTCAATTCTTTGTCTTTTGCATCCTCTTTCATTGCAATAAAATTTTTTAATTTAGAAATTTTTTTTAATAATTTTAAATTATAATTTACAATTGGTGGTTTTGAAGAAATTCCATTTTCAAGTGGTTGCTGGTGTAATAATAAAAAAGTTTTTGAATTATCACTAATTTTTTTGAAGTGAGAATAAACTTGATCATTAGAGTAAAACTTTTCTCCAAATAACACGCTGACTATATCTGCCCCATGTTTATTAAATATTTTTATATACTCTATGCTTTTTTTTGTGCTGGTATGATATGGTTCAGCACAAATTACAATATTGTTTTGATTTAAGTTTTTAACAATTCGAATTACAAATAAATTTAATTCTATAATCTCTTTTTCATCAAGAAGAGTTAATCTTGAATTGTAAGCCATAACAAAAAAGCATCTAGCCCCCCTGATATACATATATTTAATATATTTTTTTAAACATTGGTAATCAATTTTTTCCTTTGCAGTAAAAGGTGTAATAATTGAAAATATTGGCCCAATAATTTTTTTTTTTATTTCAGCTTTATTCATTATATTATTAATAATAATTTATAGTATTTTACTAAACTTATTATATAAATATTAAATGAGTTTCTTTAAAGATAAAACAAAGAATAGGACCTTTTTTATAGCAGAAATTGGAATTAACCATAATGGTAGCATTGACGAAGCTTTAAAATTAATTACTGCTGCAAAACTATCTGGCTGTGATTGTGTAAAATTTCAGAAAAGAACACCCAAAATTTGCACTCCAAAAAGTCAATGGGATATATTAAGAGAAACTCCCTGGGGGAAAATTAAATATATTGAATATAAAAATAAAATTGAGTTTGGAAAAAAAGAATATGATGTGATAGATAAATTCTGTAAAAAAAACGAAATTTTATGGACGGCTTCATGTTGGGACGAGCCATCTGTAAAATTTATTGAAAAATACAACGTTCCTTTTCATAAAGTTGCATCAGCATGCATTACTGATTTTTCTTTGTTAGATAAATTAAAAAAAACAAAAAAACCAATTATAATTTCAACTGGAATGAGTAATGAAAAACAAATCATTAAAGCTGTAAAGTTTTTATCACAAAAAAATTTAGCAATACTACATTGCAATAGTTCTTATCCCGCTCCTAATGATCAGCTTAATTTAAGTTACATTTCTAAGCTAATATCTAGATTTAAAAACTCAACAATAGGCTATTCGGGCCATGAAATTAATCTTGCACCTTCAGTAGCAGCAGTTGTCTTGGGAGCTAAAATAATTGAAAGACATATTACTTTGGACAAAACTTTGTGGGGAACAGACCAACAATCATCTATAGAACCCTTGGGTTTTGCTAGGTTGATACAGGATATTAGAACTGTTGAGAAATCATTAGGACAACCAATAAAAAAAATTTATCCTCAAGAAGAAAAAATTATGATCAAACTTAGAAAGTATATTTAAAACAACAATACGTGTTATTAAATATGTTTATTTTTAAGATAATTTTTAGGATAGTTAGACTTTTACTTTAACAATTTAACTTTGAAATTGAAATTTATAAATCAATTAATAACTTTAAGCCTAATAATGGAGACATTAATCTTAATATTGGTTGTGGAGATTATAAAATTGATAATTTTATATCGCTTGATCTTCCAAGTCATCATTATAATGAAAATGACTATTCAGGGAAAAAATTTTCCTCATTCAATATTATAAAAGATACTATCCCATTTAAAAATAATTCAGTTAAAAATATATATATTTCTCATGTAAAAGAGCATCTTGAAAAAAAGCATGTTCTTAAATTATTAAAAGATTGTTATCGTGTATTTAAAAATAATAACGTTTTGAAACTTGCTTGTCTAGATTCAAAGTTTTTATTTAATGTGGTCAATTTAAAAATAATTATTGGCTTTGGAGAAAGGCTAGTATTGAAAATAAAAAAACTCATACTGCTACGTATAACAATTTAAAGCAATATGATTTCTTAATAAGAGAACTGGCCACACCTAAATCAAAGTTCTATAAAAATAGAATTGATAATTTGATTTTGGATAATAAAAATATTGAAAAATTAAACTACAAAATGTTAATAAAAGAACTTGATAAAGGACTTTATTTCAGAAAAAGTTTTCCTAATAACCATATTAATAGCTTTGATTTTGAAAAATTATATAAACTTGGAAAAAAAATTGGCTTTTCGCACATTGTCGAGAACAAACATACTGCGTCAGTTTCAAAAACAATGCAAAATCGAAATTTTGATAGAAAAGCACCATTTATGAGTTTATATGTTGATTTTGTTAAGTAGATCTTAAATTTTACTATTCATAAAACAAAACAATAACTGATGCTCAATATCAAAATAAGGATTTTCAATGCATAGATCAAACCAATTGAGCAATTAGTACTGGTCAGCTGCACGCATTGCTGCGCTTCCACATCCAGCCTATCAACGTGGTGGTCTACCACGGCTCTATAGGGGGAAACCAGATTTTGAGATGATTTTAATATTTATAATCTTAAAAAAACCTTTTATTTAGGCTTGGGTTATTAAATATAATATCAATTATCTTTAAAATTATTTAAAAATTTTTTTCAGTGCATAAATCAAGCCAATTGAGCTATTAGTACTGGTCAGCTGCACGCATTACTGCGCTTCCACATCCAGCCTATCAACGTGGTGGTCTACCACGGCTCT
>Ga0315330_10000075_pt1 | contig 48855 bp, 43 predicted proteins | sample M140m34915metaG_FD_203453 | JGI IMG/M metagenome (GOLD analysis project Ga0315330, IMG submission 203453) | Ammonia-oxidizing marine archaeal communities from Monterey Bay, California, United States - M1 40m 34915 | ecosystem: Environmental > Aquatic > Marine > Intertidal zone | place: USA...
AATTTTCTAATCTTTACTATTCTCTCCATCGCAGTTTTATTACCAAGGGCACAACCTAAAGCATATCCTGAATCTGTGGGATAGGCAATAACACCCCCCTTCTCAATGATTTCTGTGACTTTATTAATAAGCCTCATTTGAGGATTTATTGGATGAATATCAAGAACTAATGCCATTACAAATAGCTCCAAATAGCTCTTTCATTATTTGGGAGATCCGCTAAATTACCAATTTGAACTCTCTGATTTGGCCATCCATGAAAATCTGAGCCAATTGATGCAAGCAAATTATAATCTTTACTCCATTGATCTCCAAGAGAGATTTCTTCATCTGAACTATTTGCATTAACTACTTCAAGACCATCTCCGCCTGCATTCTTGAAATCATAAAGCATTTTTTTAATTTTGGTATGAGTCATTCGATACCGAAATGGATGGGCAATCAAAGCCATACCTCCTGCAGAGTGGATCCAATTAATAACCTCATCATAACCCCTCCATTCAACCAAAGCTCCACCAGGTTTTCTTCCCGTTAAATATCTTCTAAATACAGTCTTCATATCTTTGCAATAGCCTTCACGAATCAACATTTGTGCAAAATGAGTCCGTGTAAGCATGTGTCCCCCACTTATTTCTTGAGCTTTCTCTAATGAATCTTTGATGCCAGAACGCCATAAACCAAGCGCTATTTTTTGAGCTCTCTCTTTACGTAAGGTTTGATTAAACTCAAGGCCTGCTTGAAGCTCATCATTATCAATGTCTATTCCTAACCCTACAATATGAATAGCACTTTTTTTCCAAAATGCAGATATTTCCACTCCATTTATAAGATTAAGGCCTAATTTATTTGCTTCATTTTGAGCTTCAACAATGCCATTAATAGTATCATGATCTGTTAAGGAAAATAAATCACAACCCGCTTTGCTTGCAAGCCAAACAACTTCACTCGGTGATAGAACGCCATCGGAAAAGTAAGAATGATTATGTAAATCAGCTATCACTATAAATTAATAAAATTTGAAATTCAATTTATCTTTTAAATCTATTCTGAAGAATGAATAATTATTTGTCAACTACTATGCAATAGATCACTAACTTCATGTTTTGGTTTAAAACCAGGAACAATTTGCATTAATAATTTACGAATCTCTTGATTATTAGAGTCAATAATTGCATTATTCAATTTATTCAAAATTGGCTCTAATTCTTTCCATTCTAGCATATCTTCCATTGCAACCATAATAAGAGGGTTTTCTGTTTTGTTTACGTCATCCCCTATTATAAGCTCTTCATAAAGCTTCTCACCAGCTCTTAGTCCTGTAAATTGAATCTCAATATCTCCATTAGGGTTTATTTCATCTTTAACCTCAAGACCACTTAATCTAATCATCTTTTCAGCTAGATCTTTAATTTTTACTGGCAAACCCATATCTAAAACAAATACATCGCCCCCTTTTCCCATTGCACCAGCTTGGATAACTAATTGCACAGCTTCTTTTATTGTCATAAAGTATCTAAATACATCCTTATCTGTTACTGTTAATGGACCTCCATTTTTTATCTGTTCTTTAAATAGTGGAATAACTGAACCACTGGAACCTAAAACATTACCAAACCTCACTATAGAAAATTTAGTAACGCTCTGTTTCGAATTTAATGCTTGTAATATCAACTCTGCACATCTTTTAGTTGCCCCCATAGTATTAGTTGGACGAACAGCTTTATCAGTTGAAATAAGAACAAAAGTTTCAACATAATTATCAATCGCGGCCTGAGCGCAGTTTAGAGTTCCAAATACATTATTTTTTACTCCTTCTGAATTATTGAACTCTACCATTGGAACATGCTTATAAGCTGCAGTATGATAAATAGTTTGAACTTTAAAGTACTTAAGGACTTTACTAAACCTATTTATATTATTTATACTCCCAAGTATTGGATAGATTTTTGGCAAATTCTTGGCGCTATTAGACAACTCTTTTTCAATGTTATAAAGGGCAAGCTCACTAGTTTCATACAAAATTAATACCTTAGGCTGAAGACCTAAGATCTGTCTAGAAAGCTCTGAACCAATAGACCCACCCCCGCCAGTGACAATAACAACCTTATTAGTGATATTTTTACTCAATAATCTTTTATTAGCCAGAACTGCATCACGCCCAAGTAAGTCATTAATATCTACTTCGCGCAAATCACTTATAATTACTTTGCCTTGAACAACCTGAGAAACTGCAGGTAATATCTTTACTAAAACTGGATAAGGCTCTAATTCATTAATAATATCGAGTCGCCTAGAACGAGATGCTGAAGGTATTGCAACAAATATCTCATGAATATTAAGTTTTTTAATCAAATCTTTAATGTTTTTTACTGAAAAAATTGACAGTCCATTTATATGTCGGCCATGTAAAGCTTTGTTATCATCAATAAATCCAAGTGGCTTGAACTCTTTAGAATAAGTTAATGATGATACTAATTGAACTCCAGCTTCTCCAGCACCATAAATTAAAACTCTCTTTTTATTATTCGTTTCAGCGGCTCCCAGAAGGTTGCGAGCATAAAATCTTACGCCACTAATGACTATGAAAGAAAGCACCCAATTAATTAGAATGACAGAGCGTGGAATTCCTTGAATACCAACTAAAAAGCATAAAACTCCCCATAACAATGCATATATTGAAACAGCTTGTATTACAACTACCAATGCTTTAACTTCAAAATAACGAATAACAATTCGATATAGTCCAAAAAACTTAAATATAGGAATTGCAAATAGTGGAGCAAATAAAATTAAAAAAGTAATTATTAAATTTTCTGGGACATACCAATAACCTAAGCGAACCGAAAACGACAAAAACAATACTAAGATAATTAATAAAATATCAATAAAAATTAATATTAGTTGTTTTTTAATTTGTGACAAATCAATTAAATTAAATTTCAATGCGAAACTCCATCCCTTTTTATAACTATTAAAAATGTAATCCATAAAATATGTAAATCAAACCAAAATGATTGTCTATTCAAATATTCAACATCAAAATTAACTTTTTCATTTATTGATATTTCATCTCTTCCATTAATCTGCGACCAACCTGTTATTCCTGGCAATAATTTATCAATGCCTTTATCAATTCTCAATGAAATTAATTCATACTGATTATAAAGAGCAGGCCTTGGCCCAACAAAACTCATATCACCTTTAATTATTGATATTAACTGAGGCAATTCATCAAGACTAGAACGCCGCAAGAAACCGCCAATTGGAGATAAATAGGACTCTGGATTATCTAGAATATGGCTTGCAACTGAGGGTGTACTTAAAATCATTGATCTAAACTTAGGCATTTTAAATACTCTATTATTTCTACCAATTCTCTCTGACCAATGTATAGAGGGTCCCTTTGATGATATAAAAACAGCAAATGAAATCAATAACATTGGAAAAGCCAATATTACCAATAAAAAAATTGCAAGCAATAAGTCAAAAGTTCGTTTCATTCATATCTCTTAATGTCTTTTTTGCTTTAAAGCCTAGTAATTCTAATTTTTTTGAAGAATAAAATTCGCCTCCGAAAAGCTTATCAACTTTATGCTTAAGTCTAGAATTTATTAACGAAATAAAATCAAATAATGCTTTCGGAATACTCCACTTTACCCTTGGTTTACCGAGTATTTCTCGCATAATGTTGTAAATTTTACGAGAAGAATACTCTAAACCATCTGTTACAATAAATATTTCCCCATTTGCTCGACTATTATTAGCTGCTAGAAAAATTGCACCAACTAAATCATCAACATGTACCATAGATCGCTTACTTTTAGTCTCCGGTAAAGGTGGAAACCAACCAGACTCAATGGCTGACAACATTAATTTTAAATTGCCCTTAACACCAGGACCATAAACAAGTGTTGGACGAATAATAGATAAGTGCATATCTGTATCTTTAGCTAATTCCAATAACCTTAATTCGGCTTCCCTTTTTGACTCTCCATAAATACCATCAGGACTAGATTGATTATTTTCAGTTCCATATATACCAGAAACTGGAATCCCTCCAGCTTTAACACTACTTATAAATACAAAGCGTTTTACTCCGCTATCAATTGCCAATCTAGCCAATTCTAATGTCGCCTCAACATTAATTAAATAATAGAGATTTTTAACTTTTTGAGGATTTTGCACATCATGCGCTAGCCCTGCAAGATGAAATACAGTATCTATAGATTTAAGAGCGCCATTAGGAATTCTATCTTGTCCCAGGGTGCACTCAAATGTTTCATAGTTAGCTACCTGAGTTTTTGAGAGCAATCTTACATTGCATTCCATTGTTTTTAAAAAACCTAATAATCTGACTCCAATAAATCCAGTTGAACCAGTAACTAAATAATTTTTCATATACTCTTGGAGCTGATTAATTCTCTAGTTATATCATTAATAATATTCTCTTTATTAAATATTGACTCAATTAACTTTTGATTATTTACAGTATATTGATTTTTTTCAGATTCTGGCATATCTATGCACTTTATAAAAGCTTTAGTTATAAGTTCGATATCTGAAGGGTTAACTGAAATACCAAGGTTATTTTCATTAACAATATCCGATACAGCTCCATTAATAATAGCTAGTATGGGTTTTTGTGCAGAAATATAGGTTTGAGTTTTCGCTGGAACCGTTACTGAAAAAACTTCTTTATCTATAAGTGAAACAATTAGAAAATCACTTGCTTGGTAAAATTTAGACATCTCTTTACGTAACTGATTTCCAAAAAATTTAATGTTTGGATTGTTATTAGATATTTCTTTTAAATAAGTAAGATTTGACCCATCGCCTATTATATTTAGTTGAGAATCTGTTTGGTATCTATCTGTCAATCTAGAAAAAGCAGCAATAATATTTTCTAAATTTTGAACTTTTCCAACATTTCCTGCAAAAGTAAAGTGAACTTTTTGAGCTTCACTAAGCACAATAGTTTCAGCTTGCATATGCAATTCATCTGCCCAATTTGGTGCATAAACAAAATGTAAATTTTTTGCTAAATATGGCTCTATTTTGTTTTTAAAACCTTTACTAGTAATTGCAATCACAGAAATATTATTAAACATAAACTTTACAAACCCATCTAAAAGGATTGCTAAAAGCTTTGTTTTTTTAAATCCATAAGCATATACACTATCAGGCCAAATATCCTGAACCCAAAACATGACAGGCTTCTTATATAGTTTTTTGATTAAAACTGCTGGCAACATATCAGTTAATGGGCCTAAATTAAATCCAAAAACATAATCATATTTTCTGCCAATAAAGATTGATACAACGCTACCTAGAACCATAAAATTTAGGTATTTTAAAATCTTTTTAAACTTACTATCTCTATATCCAGAAACAGCATACAATCTAAAAATTTTGATTCCAAGATATTCATCTTTTATTAAAAACCTGTTTTTATAACCTGAAAAAACGTTACCAATTGGGTAGGTTGGAATTAAAGTCAATACATCAACATCATAACCTTTATCTTTCCATGCTAGTGCAATATCATTTACTTTGAATTCTTCAGGATAAAAGCATTCAGATACAATCAATATTTTATTAGGCATTAATAATTTTTCCAAACCACTCTATTAACATAATCTGTATAACTATGAAGAATACGGACTATCTTATCTGAAACATTGGGTGTAGAATAATCTTTAACTTGAACTAATAGCCTTTGGTCACCTCTTGGTTGTTTATCAATAATTGATAAAGACTGCATAATTCTCTCTTTTTCCAATCCAGTCATTATAACTGAGGTCTCTTCCATTGCTTCTGGACGTTCGTGAGCTTGACGGATATTTAAGGCTGGAAAATTTAAAATAGATGATTCTTCATTAATAGTTCCACTATCCGATAATACTGCTTTAGCAGATACTTGAAGTTTAATATAATCAGTAAAACCCAATGGTTTTTCGAGTTTAACTAATGGATCTAATTTAACTTGCAGCTCACTAAACCGCTTTTGAGTTCTTGGATGAGTTGATACAATTACTGGTTTTTGATAAACTGTTGCTATTTGATTTAATGAATCAACTAAATCTAAGAAAATTTTGTTAGAGTCAACATTTTCTTCACGATGAAGACTGACTAAATAAAAATGATACTTTTTTAACTTCAAGCTATTTAATATCTTTGAATCTTTAATTTTATCCTTATGAGTAGTTAAAACTTCAAACATTGGGCTACCAGTTTTAATAATCATATCCGCTGGCAAACCTTCATTTAGAAGATAATCTCTAGCAATACTGCTATAAGTCAAATTAATATCAGCCATATGGTCTACTAAACGTCGATTAATTTCTTCTGGAACTCTTTGATCAAAACAACGATTTCCAGCCTCCATGTGAAATGTTGGAATTTTTCTTCGTTTAGCAGATAATACCGCCATACAGCTATTGGTATCACCCAACACTAGAAGCGCCTCAGGCACAAGTGTAGATAATAATTTATCAACTTGTATAATCACATTTCCTATAGTTTCAGCGCCAGAAGACCCTGCAGCGTCCAAAAAATAATCTGGTTTTCTAATTTCAAGATCATTAAAGAATATCTCATTTAGTTCATAATCATAATTTTGACCAGTATGAATCAAAATATGTTCACAGTGATTATCAAGTTTTTTTATTACGCAAGAAAGGCGAATAATTTCTGGACGTGTACCTATTACTGTTACTACTTTTAATTTTTTCATATGCTTTGTTATACTTTGCTTTTTATTGTGTCAGGATTATTAGGATCAAATATTTCATTTGCCCAAAGCATCACAACCATTTTCGTATCACCAACATTGGTAATATTATGAGACCAGCCTGGAATTGTCTCAATAATTTCAAGTTTATCACTAGTTACCAGAATATCAAAAGTCTTACCAGAAATGATATTTCGAAAACCAAATTTCGCTTCGCCATGAACGACTAAAAATTTTTCAGTTTTAGTATGATGGTAGTGCCCACCTCTCACAACTCCAGGCTTTGCTGTAAAAAATGAAAATTGTCCACTTTCTTTGGTTTTTAATATTTCTGCGAACAATCCCCGTTCATCATTATAAGCCGGGAGTGGGTATGCAAAATGAATGGTAGACAGGTAACTCACATAAGTTGAGTATAACTTTCGAACAAACCCCTTTCCAACATTTTCGGAGATAAGAGTTGAGCGACTATCTCGAAAATGCTCAATTTGAGTTGCTAATTTGCCTAATTTAATCTTATACTCAGGATTTATAGAAAAAACTTTTTTATTTATTTTTCTTTTTTTAATTATTCCAATAAACTCTTTAATCACATCATCTATATAAACCAATGTCAACTCATGGTCTGGATTGTCAATTTGAATTGGAAGATTATGACTTATGTTATGACAAAAAGTAGCAACAACAGAATTATAATTTGGTTTGCACCATTTTCCAAAAACTCCTGGAAGGCGATAAATATATATAGGACTTCCCGTATTTTTTTCAAACTTCTTTAGAATTATCTCAGCTTCTAACTTGCTTTTTCCATAAGCATTGCTTAGTGAAGCTTGTGTCGATGATGCAAATATTATTGGTATTTTTTTTCCCATAGACTCAGCTACTTCACAAATTGAAGCAGTTAAGTTAGCATTAACAAGGTTAAAATCTTCTTCATCTTCAGGCCTATTCTCTCCAGCCAAATGAACAATAAAATCAGACTCAGATATCAAATTATATAAATTACTAACTGAATTTTCACGATTAAAAGTTAAATAATCTATATTTTGTTCATTCAAATGCACGGTGAGATTTTTTCCAATAAATCCATTTGCGCCAGACACTAGAACACGCATCTTACTCTTCAGGATCGACAATTTCACCTCGAGAAGCAGCCTGAATGAATTGTAGCTTTTTCAACAATAGCTTCATACTCTCTAAATCTAATTGTTCGGTATTATCTGAATTATATTCTTCAGCATTAGTTATATCTTCTTCACCAATATCAACATATTTTGCATAATTTAGGTCTCTTAAATCAGGAGGAATTCTATAATGCCCATTCATATCAATGGCACACGCCTTCTCTTCTCTGGAAAGCAGAGACTCATAAAGTTTTTCACCGTGGCGTGTCCCAATAATTTTAATTGGATAACTAGGCTTATTCAATAATTCGCAAAGCGCCTGTGCCAAAATTCCAACAGAAGATGCGGGTGCTTTTTTCACAAAAATATCGCCAGGGTTGCCATGTTCAAAAGCAAATAATACAAGATCAATAGCATCATCAAGTGTCATCATAAAGCGAGTCATCTTTGGATCAGTTAGAGTCAACTCTTTTTCTTTATTAATTAATTCAACAAATAAAGGAATTACAGAGCCTCTTGATGCCATCACATTGCCATATCTCGTAGCACAAATTACTGTAGAGTCTCCACCTTGACGAGATTTTGCAACCACCACCTTTTCCATCATTGCCTTAGACATTCCCATAGCATTGATAGGATAAACCGCTTTATCAGTACTCAGACAAATAACACGTTTTACTTTGGCATTTATTGCAGCATTCAAAATATTTTCAGTCCCTAATATGTTCGTTTTAACAGCCTCAATAGGATGAAACTCGCATGAAGGCACTTGTTTAAGAGCAGCAGAATGGAATATATAATCTACACCAGTTATTGCATTTATTATTGAATTGTAATCCCTCACATCACCAATATAAAACTTAAGACGTTCATCTGAATATTTACGACGCATATCATCTTGCTTTTTTTCGTCTCTACTGAAAATTCTAATTTCTTTTATATCTAATTTCAAAAAGCGGACTAATACAGCGTTACCAAAAGAGCCTGTGCCTCCGGTGATTAACAGAATTTTATCTTTAAACATATATAGCCTTATATTTATTTATAAAGTTTGACTCGTTCGTCCCATTTACCAGATTCAGCAGGTATCTTTTTAATAACTTTTCCAGTAATATCCATCTCTATTTTTTTATAACCCCAATAGCGATATACCTCTACTCTCAAATGCGACCATATCCAGCCAATCTTGCCAGATTTCCAGGCTCCCAAGATAATGTAATGATATGCAAATAAAAGTGTGTATCTACCTGGAATCTTCCAAAAAATCTTTTTAACCCACATTCTTCTCTCTAGCTTTGAACCAAATAACTTTGCTGAAACAGCCAATTTGCCATTTTTATAATGATTTATTGCCTCAGTTGTGGTGTAATTGTTTTGCTTTACAATCCAATGATCTAAATTTGGACTATCATGATGCTCTAGATAACCATTTGCAAGAACTATTTTTCCAGAAACTAGAGGATGTTCGTTTACCTCTACATCAGTAAATCTACAACTACCATTTCTCCATAATCTCAAAATAACTTGAGAAATCGGAAGAACAGAGCCCATAAACCACAGTCTTCTTTCTACATTAATACCATTACAGTTATTTTGTAAAATTAATAATTCAATAGATTGTTTAAGTTTGTCTGTGATAATTTCATCTGGATCAAGTTTCATAACCCAAGATGAGGTGATTGGCAAATTATTTAAAGCAAAATTCCATTGATCCCCAAAGCCATTAAAGGCTCTTTGAACCACATTTACTCCATACTTAAGTGCAATATCGATAGTATTATCTTTACTAAAACTATCTACTAAAAATATCTCTTGAGCCCAGCCAGATATGTTTTTCAAGACGCCCTCCATATTATGTCCCTCATTAAGAGAGATCATCACAACTGCTAATGGTAGCTTATTATTTTCACTAGCCATAATTAATATGAATGTAATTTACCTTTTAAAATATGATTTATACATACCTGTTAGATTAGGCTTATTTTGATTTATATCATACTTGTCATGAACAAAGCTATAGGAGTTTTTTGCATATTGAGTATATTTACCTTTATCCATTGTTAGAAAGAAAATTAAACTTTCTTTAATATTTTGAACCTCATTTTCAATCCAAGAACCACACTCATATTCGTTTAAATCTGACCAAGGAGTATACATCGAGGCAATTACTGGTGTGGAAAATGATAATGACTCCAAAACCACATTTCCAAAATTTTCTGAAAAAGATGGCAATACAAATATCTTACTATTTCTATATAAAAGTTCTTTTTCAGCAGCTTCTTTATGTCCTAAGAAAAAAATATTATTTGGTGCATTCCCCTTTCCCTTGGATAAATTCTTTAAACTAAGAATATAATCTTCTTCACCACCTCCAACAATCAACAAGGGGTTGTCTTTTATTAACTCTTCATCTAAATTTTTATATGCTTCGATTAATCTTTCAATTCCTTTTTTTGGATGAATTCTTCCCAGATATAAAACACCTTTTTTATTATTTATCGATGATTTAGATAGTGGCTTAATATGGTTTAAATTAATAAAGTTAGGAATCAATTCAAAATTCATGTCGTTATTAAAAAATTTTCTCGTAAAATTATGTTCTTGCTGGGAAGTAACCATAACAAAATAAGCTTTATTAAAAATATGTCGTAAAAAATATTTATGAAGGAAAATTTTTAATAAAAAATTATATTTTAAAGCATTGTCCTCAAGCTCACCCCTTGGAGCAATTGAAAAAGGCACATTATAAAAAATGCATATTAAAGCAGCAAACCAAGTTATTGGGAAAAAGTATGAGGTGAGTTGGACAAAATCAAATTTTTTAATATTGTTTATTGCCCAAAAATAAAATGAGAATGATAAATATTTATTTTTAAAAAAATCAAAATAAAATGTTTTGACGCCTTCAATATTGTTAATGACATTTAGCTTTATTTTATAATTTTCTATATTTTCATCGGTTAAGCCTGATTTCAATGAGGCGACAGTTACATCGAGACCTTTATTATTAATGTACTTTGCCTGCCAATGAATAGTATTGTTTGGCCCACCTTGTTGTGAAGGGAAGTAACTACCTAATACATATAAAATATTATTCAATATTGCCCCTCATTCATAAGCATTAATAAAATTACGTATTTAACAATATTTGTTCCAATTACTTATATTTTGAATTTAAGGCAAAAATAAATAAGTATTTATTGCTACTTAGAATATCAAAGTAAAATCTTTAAAGGTCAATGGAATTTAATCACTTTTAAATCTATTCTTACGCCAAGGTTTACTCTGAATTCATTAATATAAGTCTTTATTTAAATCTTTTAGTTTAATTATCCATAAATATACAATAGTACTATGATTACCAAATAGGCAGTTTGACAAAAAATCGTTCATCTAAAAGAATAAATGTTTTTAAAACATTTCTTTTTTCCATGGTGGAGAGGGTTTTTCACCATCATTATAAACAAAGTTAATAATTTCACAGAAATAATTAGCGCCCACTTTATTTCCTAGAGAATTAGCCCAAATAGACAACTGAGTACTTTTTTTGGGGCCAATTACTCCTTCACTTAGATTTTTCTTTAATAATATTCTTAAAGCCTCAATATCACCTTTTGGAAATACCCCTCCAACACCTGATGAAATTACTGCTTCAGAGGCACCACATGCATCGCTACAGATTACAGGAACACCTGTCATCAAAGCTTCTGTTACCACCACACCCCAACCATCATAATCACTTGGCAAAACAAGACAATCAAGGTTTTTCATAGCAGATGGTATCATGTCAATCTGCAATTGACCGAGCATTGTAAATTTTTGTTTATTGAGCTTTTCAAACGCTTTCTTTTCAAGAAAATTATATAGTGGCCCATCTCCAATAATAATAAGCTCTAATTTTGGGCTTAATATTTCTGCTAATGCATCAATCAATAAATCCACTCTCTTAAGAGGAATTAATTGCCCTACGTATCCAATTCTAAATAATCCATTAGATAATTTAGAGTAAGTTTTTTTTTCAGCATTTACTTCAATAAAATATGTGAATGGAAAAGTATTTTTTGCTAAAAATCCCCTATCCTCAACCCATTTTTTTGTTTTTTCTCCAATAGATAAAACAAAATCTGGTCGATTAGACCATTTTGATAAGTACCGCCAATAGACCATTCGTTTAATTGGCCAAAGCCAAGATCGTTCGTCAATCGTTTCCATCATTGCGCCCCATCTAACACCATTCTTTTTTAATAAATGACGCACTTTTCTCATCTCTCCATTAGCATAAACACCTTGAACACAATGAACTGCTTCAGAAGAAAAACTATTAATTAAATTACTAATATGATTCTTATTTTTAATGATTATAATTTCAAAATTAGTTTCAACGGAATCTTTCCAGCCCATATTTCGCCTATCCACAGTCATTCGTTCTTCTGCAATATAAGTTACTTCGTGCCCCATATCATGAAGAGCTGAAGCAAGTGGAATCATATGTGGCGTAATGATTGTTTGCCAAAATACTAGTATCATTTTTTTGTAATTAATTAGAAATATTGATTACCGACATGGCAAGCCCATTTTCGCGCCCAAGAAACTTTTGAATCTCTTACAAAGATTGGTAAAGATTCCTCTAAAAGAAATGGGCTTTTTGAAATCCAGCTCGCCATTGGAGTTGAAAATCCTGTCTTTGGGCGTCCTATAAAATCAATCGGTAGTGCTTTAGATGGACTTGAAGCAAGTATAGATTTAGAGTTATCAATATACTTCAAGGCTATTAATAATTTTCCAATTTTTTCTAAAAGTATTGTATCTACTAGAGGGACTCGAACCTCTAAAGAATGGGCCATACTTGTCCAATCAGTGTCTCTTAATAATTGATTACGCATATAATTAATACTCTCAAAACTTGCAATCTGTCCATAGTCTACTTCAGGCCAATTTAACTCTTTACCCTTAAAAATTTGTGGCAAGTTTAACTGCTCTATTCCATCCTTAATTAAGTCAGTATCTAAAAAAAAATTTAGCTCCCAAGGCATAAATAACCCTCTTTGTAAAAAATAATTGCCTGAGTAGCTTGAGCCATATTGAGCAACTCCAGATAATTTTGGGTTCAGAGTTGGAATAATTGATCTAAAAATAGTTAGTATTTTTTGTGTTAATGATTCCATAAAAGGGACTCGTGACAAAAATGATAATCTATTTGCCCAGAGAGGAATATTAGAAAAAGTGTTATAGCCGCCAAATAGTTCATCTCCACCGAGCCCTGATATTGCTACCTTGACTCCAATTTCCTTCATAGCTTTAGAAACAAACCAGCTATTTACTCCATCAATAGTAGGTTGATCCATCTTTGATAAGATGATGGGTAAATCATTGTTAAACTCCTCCTCATTTACTAGTCTCGTTGAGTGATTTGTTTCATAGTGCTTTGCAAGTTTACTTGCAAGAATAGTCTCATCGTGATGAAGGCCAGAAAATTCATCAAAGCCCAAAGTTACAGTCTTAATTTCGTATTGACGAGCATCGCGCATTAAGCCAATAAGAGCACTAGAATCTATACCAGCTGAAAGAAAGCCTCCGACTGGAACATCAGACACTAAATGATATTTGACAGACTCAAGAAGCTCATCATGAATAATTTGTTCAGCATATCTAGCAGTAATTATTTTAGAGTCTGCCTTTATTTGTCTTTCAGCAATTGAAAAGATTTCTGGTACAGAAAAAAACTTTTTTGGTTTATGGACTCCTCTTTTATCTATCCATAATGAAGTTCCTGCTGGCAAGGGTTTAATATTTTTATAAGTTGTAAATGGTTCAGGAACACTTCCCATTAAATAAAAACCAACTAAACCAGCTGCGTCTATTGTTGAAGTAATGGATTTTCCTGCAAGTAATGCCTTAACTTGTGAAGCAGTTCGAAATGTTTTTCCGTCATCATTATAATATAGAGGTTTGATGCCATAACCATCTCGTGCTATAAATAACCCTTTTTTATTTTCATCCCATATAGAAAAAGCATACATGCCTCTGAGATCATGAACCATTTCTTGACCCTTATGGATATATAACTGAAGCAATACTTCAGTATCAGATTCGGTTTTAAAAATATATCCCCTTCCTTTAAGATATTTTCTTAGATCTTGATAATTATAAATTTCACCATTGAAAGTTATGACAAATTTTTCATCCTCACTAGTCATAGGCTGAGAGGCATTATTAGAAAGGTCGATTATCGATAGTCTTCTATGGCCAAAACCGACACGATTATCATTTGAAAACCAAATGCCTTTTGCATCTGGACCTCGATCAATCATGTGATCTCGAATTTTTATTAACTCACTCTTGTCAACTTGGTCAGCAGACTCATGGTACCCATAAATTGCAACTAATCCGCACATAAATTTATAAAAATAAAACAGCTAAAATTTTAAAGAGCATCTTGAAAAATTACTAAAAGAAATTAATTATATCTAGTATATCTTCTTTACAGTAGGCCATAAAATTAACATTCTTAGTTTCCAAATTTTAATTACTATTTTAAATTATTAATAAAATATGAGCACCATACAGAATAAATATAGGATGGTTTGGCATGAAAAATATCATCGAAAATCGCTTCAGCCTGATCAATTGAATACAAACCATTGCAAACATTTGGCCACCACTTTGAATCCTCTTTGCGAATAATGCCTTCAACAAGAATATCAAATTTATCATACCCCATAGCAGTTGCAAGTTCTACTCTATGATTACCCTCACTCCCAACAATCCATCGCCAATTTTCGCCCTCTAATAAAATAAAAGCGGAAATATGTCCATAATTAGCGTCATTAAGAAAACCTTTTTTATTTATTGAATCTATTAATTTAATATACTGCTTAGCATGAGATTCATGAGACTCTAAATGATTTATCTTCATAATTTCATTAGAATCATTACTGTAAATTTTAAAGCCATTCTTAAGTCTGTCATTTTTGACAGATTTAGGAAAATTATTTTCTTTAGATTTTATGTCTTCTTCATGCCAAGGAAGCACAATAGCCCAATGAGGAAAGCTAAATAAATTTGACTCCTCTTCAATATTTATTCCAACCATTTCAGCAGCATTTGAAGGTGAAATTAATTTACTTTGAATCTCAAAATTTTGGCATAAAAAATTATGAAGATTATCTTGTTTTAGATTTCTATCTAGAGCTACCTTTAAGACTGCAACCCTAGGGTCCAAAGTATCTTGAGATAAGTCAAACCATCTACTGGTGAGCCCTAGTCTTGCAGGAACACTTAATAAGAAGCTTTTATTAAAATTCTTATTTAGAATTATTCTTGGATGATGAGATTTATGCTTATCAGGATAATATTGTCTAAGCTCTCTAATTCTAATTAACTTAAAGCCAAGAAAGCCAGCCACTTTATTTAAATATGCTAACAATATGATAAATTTATTCTTCATATAAAAATAAGATAAAAAAATATAACACTACTTAAACCTTTCATTTTTCCAAAAATAAGTTATGACTTCGGATTATTATCAATAGATTGATCTTTTGTCACTGCCCAAGTTGTTAATACAATCAGCAACAAGCCCATGCCTCCAGTTGAGAAAAAAATATTTTCACCTAAATTAATCGTAAACATTGTTGTAAGAACAAAAAGTGGAGCCACTCCATGAATGCTAGCAAGGCGTATCAAAATAAAAAACCAGCTAAAAACTATAAAAGCACCCGGTAATCCCAATTCTTCTAATAATGCAACTGGCATGATACCTTTTTCAATTGGAGCACTAATAGCAAGATTAAATAAAGGATCCCTAACAATATTCATTGAACTTGGATTTGATGCAACTCCAAAACCAATTCCAGTCAATGGGGTTTTTTTTATATTTGTAAGCATTTCATAATAAAACTCTTGACGCGAACTCCCAAGAGAGGATGCCGATTTAGAAAGAAAAGAATTTTCTTGATGAGAATCAATAATTGTATTTGACTTCAACAAGTAATTCTGAATATTTGATGATATATTATTTGAAAAAATGAGAAATACAAAAAATAAAACTGAAAAGAAAATAATATACTTTTTTGTCCTCAATCTAGGAAATCTACTTATAATTTTTTGACGGCTCAGAAACAGAAAAAAAAGAACCGATATAAATAATGCTAAAAATATAGCTCCTCCAGCAGTTCTAGATTCACTTGAAAAAATTAAAGCAGAACATAGAATAATTAATCCAAAATACCAAAAAAAGTTATTTTTTGAGGTCAAAAAATTACCGATAATGTAAGCCAGAAGAATGGCAACAAAAGGCCCAAAAGACTGGGGATGATTAAGTAATCCTTGAAAGCCTGTTCCATTTACTACATAACCAATATCAAGATTATATAAAAGTAAGCTGGTCAAAAAAATTAAGATCAAACCTGAAAAAATAAATCTTTCAGTTTGTTTTTTCTCAAATAAACTTAATGAGCCCCATAATGAAAGCATTGCAATAAGTGTTGATATAAATAATAAACTCTTCAATATTGATACTTCAGGCACAACACTAAAAGCTATTGCATGAAAAATCAAAAAACCTCCTAAAAACCACAAAAATAAAATGTGGGCCTTTATAGTCCCTTTAAAGTTTATGATTGCAGTAATAATTACTCCCATAATTACAATATATCTTCCTGCAGAGCCATATACAGGGGAAAAAAATAGTTCAGTATTACTAGTATTGATAAACCATGTAGTAAAAAGTGACATAATTGCCTGCTGTCTTCCTGATAAAGCCCAGGCCGCAAGAATAAAATAACTTAAATTCGAAGAAATAGGACTTATGAATATTAATAAAATTGACAAAAAAGGAATCATTATATTTTGCTTGTTTATAAAAATACCCATAACCTTCATTTTATTTATTCACTCTTAAAATACGTTTTAGCATGAATGAAAGCCCACCTCTCTTCGCATACCAGAATGCTCGTCTAAATCTGAAGTAAAAACGAATAATCTGACCAGTCCATAAGTATTTTTTATTAAAACCATTTTTACTAGCAATCATTTTATGCTCTCTTAGAACATCTGGATCATAACCCAATTCTTGATCTTTTTCATAATCTCGAGTTTTTTGGGCTTCATGTCTTCGAAAACATGCCAAAGGTTTTGAGACTCTTTTAAATGATTTTTCCCCTTCATTCATTGCAAGTCTAAGAATAAAGTCATAATCCATAGTTCTATGAAGATTGGTATCAAAATTACCAAATCTTTCATGCGCCTCTCTTAACCAAAACATAGCCTGAACATTAAGATGAAATCCCTCATAGACAAAATGACGAAGATTGAAATCAAAAGCAAAATTATAATTTATGAGATTATCATCTTTATCTAAACTCAAAAAATCTCCGAAAATAACTGAAGATTTTTCAGAATTTAAAAAATTATTTGCTATTTCAGAAAAAACTCCAGGCAAATAAAGATCATCTGAATTCATCCATCCATAGATCTCGCCTGATGCTCTAGAAAACCCATGGTTAAGTGCATCACTCTGGCCATTGTCTGAACCTGAAAAAAAATATGTAAAATAACTTTCATATTTCTTTAAGATCTCAATAGTACCATCATTGGAACCACCATCTATGACAATTAATTCAAAATTTTGATAATTTTGATTAAGAACTGAAAGAAGGCTTCTCTCTATAAATTGAGCCTGATTAAATGTTGGCATAACTATTGAGATTAAGGGCTGGGATTTTCTAACAGAAGAAAAATTCTGTCTTAACTTGGGCTTTTGATTGAATAATAATTCAAGATTTTTAGTATATTCATTTAGTTGCATAATAAGCAATTAATTCAAAGTCAAAACTAATTATTGATTCCACTTATTCATAATCTCACAAACAGTTAAGATATTTTCTTTAGTGTGAAAATATGAAATTGGGAGACTTAAAGTAGAGTTGTGTATTAATTCTGAAATAGGGTAATTTCCATTATTAAACTTACACATTATCTTTTGCTTACTGGGAGAAATTGGATAGTGAATTTCAGTAGAAACACCATTACTCAAGAGATAATCTTTTAATTGATCTCTTTTACTATGTCGAATGTTGAAAATATGATAAACATCGTAATAGTCTTTATTCAAAGCTGGCTTTATATATCTGTTATCAAGATTTTCATGATAAAGTTTAGCCAACTCTCTTTTGTGTGAATTAATTTCATCAAGAATTTTTAATTTTACTGATAAGAAACCAGCCTGAATCTCATCTAACCTTGAGTTATAACCTAACTCGGTATTATGATATTTTTTTATGCTTCCATAATTTCTTAAAGATCTTATTTTATCTGCATACTTTTTGCTATCGCAAGTAATTGCCCCACCATCTCCTAGCGCACCTAAATTTTTAGTGGGATAAAAACTAAAGCACCCTATACCAAAACTACCAACTTTTTTCCCTTTAAATTCTGCGCCATGGGCTTGAGCACAATCCTCAATAATCTCTAAATTATATTTATCTGCTATCGAACTAATACCATCCATATTACAAGCCTTTCCATAAAGATGAACTATCAAAATTCCCTTGGTATTGGTGGTAATCTTTTCTTCAATTTTATTTGGATCAATATTATAAGTTTTGATGTCAGGCTCAACCAATATAGGCTTAAAGCCCTTTCTTATTATTGCCAAAATAGTTGCAATATATGTATTTGAAGGAACAATTATCTCACTATCCTTTGGAAAATTAAATGCATCAATAGCCAATATTAAGGCATCTAAACCAGAAGCGACTCCAATACAATTAGAACTTGAGCAATAGTTAGCAAATTGATTTTCAAACTCTTGTGTTTTTTCGCCCAGAATATACCAGCCTGAGTTTAAAAACTCTCTAAAGTTATCTACATATTGCTCAAAAAGCTTATTGTTTACTTTTTGTAAATTTTCATACTCAATCATCTAATACTCTTCATCAATATAATCATCGATATCATAAAACTCAGAGGCTATAACAAGCAAAAAAACACCTGTAGAAAAATTATCCATAGTATGCCAATCATTTGGATTTAATATTAAACACATTTCAGGCCTATCTAGATGAAAAACTTTTTCATTTTCTCCATCATTTACATAAATATCACATCTTCCTCCAAGACTTATTAAGGCCTGAAAACATTTCTTGTGTCTGTGACCCCCTCTTTTATCTTGAATGTTGTGTAAAAAATATATACGTTTAATGTCAAAAGGTATTATTTTTTCTAAAACTGTCAAATCACCGCTTTTATCAGAAAATTTTGGTAATTCTAAAATATAAGGCATAACATCATCCTATTAATTGATCCTTACTATGAACATTGTATGCTCCCTTTAGCTTTCTATTGATAATTCGCAAAGGTGTTTTCCAATTTCTAGGGGTTTCAACAATCCCATTAAAATCATTGTCAGAATCAACTAATTTTATACGTTTTAAAATTTTATCCAAATGATTTATATATGGCTTATATAAAACCTCAACATCAATTTTTTTAAGTTTATATGATCCGAGATCTACTTTATTATTTATCAAAAATTTGAAGTCATGAAAATGATAAAAGACAAGTTTAAACGAGCCATCTGATAAATCATATTGCTGAATATTCCATGGGGCAACTCCGCCTCCCAAATTTTGAAGAACATGAATTCCATTAAACTCTTCAGTCCAATTATCAAGATATTTCTGATCACCGAATTTACCATCTTCGTATTTTGCAAAACACCAATTAATACACTGCTCTCTCCACCAATTCAGGACTCTCATCCCATCAGTATTATTCACAAATGTCATAAATTGAACACAATAAATACCACTAGTTGAGCTTTGGTCATAATCTTTTGTATATCTGTGTTCAGTAATCAATACAGATTTGCTTTTCATTTCTTTGATAAGCACATCAGGATTTGAAAAAAACCATAAATCAGCATCAAGATAAGTGCAACTTTCAAGTTGATACTCGACTATCGAATACTTAATAATTGACGGAGTACAAGTCCAACAATATTCTGCAATGCTTCTAGTTTTTTTAATCTTTAAAAGCTCTTTATCTTCGAACTGGGACAAGGTAATCAAGGTTACAGAATCTAAATTCAACTTATTAAGTAATTCATAGCTTTGATTATCAAAGGTAAAAATATAAAGGTGAAAATGACCACTGTACTTTTTTAAAGACTCATACATGGCAATACCTCTGACAAGATAATGGCTATCAAAGAGAGTACAGTAATTAAGCATTTTTGAATGAAATCAATCTATAAATTTTTGATTTAATTCTTTGAGGCCAGGTACCTTTAGTAGACTTAAAAAAAACTTCGAATTTTTTTCTACTATCGATATCTTCAATAACCTCAATTTTGTCATATGATGCATTAGAGTCATTCATATAAACAGAGAAAAGATCAGTAGTTCCTGAATGATATCCACTGCTGTCAAATCCTATATTTTGTACTAAACTTCTACCAGGATAAAGTGTAAGCATATCTTTTAAAAAAGTACTGATATACCATCTAATAGCCCAAGAATTATTTTTGCCATTAATCTGGTCCTCAAGCATTTTTGTATAATTAAAAGTGTTATTAAAATTAGCTTCTTTTTTTAATCCTTTTGATTTCAATTTTTTGAGCAGTTTTAATCCATCAGGTTCAAAAACATCCCATCTATTTTTCCAGGTTGCCCACCCCCAGCAATCTGCTCCTTTAATAAAAAATACTTCTGGAAGGTTTTTGATCTTATAAATGTAACCATGTATAGAAGCAACCTCTAAATTATCTTCGTAAGCTCTAAGGTTATCATTCATAAATTGTAAAAAATAAGGGCTTGTAACTAAATCATCCTCTAGAACAATAATTTTCCCATATTCATTAACAATTTTTGTAACACCATCAATAATTGAATCTGCCAAACCAAAGTTTTTTTTTCTAAAAATAATATTTATACTTTTAAAACCATCAATGGTTTTTATATATGTTCTAACTTTATCAACATTTAACTGATCACTTTTATTTTTAGCATTATCACTAAAAATAAAAAGTTCACTTTGATTAGCTAAGTTATTTTTTTGCAAAGCCTCAATTGTTTGTTTTGTGTGAAAAGGACGATTATAAATAAATAAAACAATTGGAGCTAAATCAGACATTATTTCTTAACTCCAAAAGCTTTTCTGCAGTTAATTCACTAGAATTCCTACTTTCACCAAAATAATACCTTCTTGCTTCAAGTCTTTTTTCCTCATGATCAGTCCAAAACGATTCATTACTCAAATAATCTATAATCTTAGTAGCGGCATTAATATTGATTGAGGGTAAATAGTCTCTAATCTCCATCGAGGTAGAAGTAAAAACTTCTTTATCCATAAAAACATCTTTATGATTTAATAACAGAATTCTTTTATCTAAATACAATGCACTAAAAATAGATCCTCCATAATCACAAAATACATAATCTGAAATTTGATATAACTCTGACATATTTTGGTATGGATCATTATTTAAAATGAATTCTCCTGAATTTACAATATCATAAACCTTTTTATTATATCTAGAATATTGAGAATCTATTTCTAACGGATGTGGTCTAACTATAACATTGTAATTATTTGTCAAAAGTTTGATTGAATCTGAATATGTTTCAATGGTTGAAAAATACTCACTAACTGTACATATCCATAAAATAGTTTTTTTGTCATTATGGCAACAATTTTTTACCATTAAGGCGTTTTTTAGCTCTAGATCATTTTTATTTTTAAAAAAATCATCGTACTTCGGATATCCCATTTCAAATATAGTCTTATCGAAAGTTGACTTTATGAAAGCAGAATCTCTTGGGCCATGACAAAAGAATATATCAAACAAATGATTGTAATTGCCAAATTTCGTTTTACCAACATCAGCTCCATACATAAACCTAACATTATAAATTCCCAGCATGTTTTGAAAATATTGACGATTAGTTGAGATCTTAGTAAGATTGAATTTGACCAAAATTTTATTAACTGTAGGCACAAGAACATTCACTAGTCTTGAAAGAACTGTGCCTTGATTAATAGTATCTCCTCCAAGAAATAAATGCGTTACCAAGATTTTATATTTAAAAATATGATGTACTTCATTTAAAAATCTAATACTCCATGAATTTGATTTCAATTCATTAACAGTAGCTTGATATTTTTCACCGCTAAATTTATCAGCTAAGATAATCTCAAAGTCACTTTTATTGAGTTTAAAAAAAATGTTACGATAATGATCAAATATATACTCCTCATTCACAAAAAAAGCTATTTTGTTAATAGTAGTATGTTTACCTGAAATATATCTAATTACCTGGCTTAGGCTCATTAGCAATATCTTTAATTCTATCCAATGTGACCTTTAAGTTTAGATCATCTACTGTATCAACCTCAATCCATCCACCAAAAACTGGGACAGACTGTATCAGAAATCCTGAATTAATGACTGCTTGCAATAAATCTGTCATATAGGCATTTTCTACTGGCATACCTAATAATTCGTTATTTTCTATGGCAGAATGCCATATCTTCTTTAACTGCTTTATGCCCTTTGATGAGAATTTCATTAAGCCCATATATTGGCCCTCAATCTCATTTAATGACTTTGGTTTTTTACCAATTTCAAGAATTGCGCCATTCTCACTTAGTTTTAGGGTTTCAGCATCATCCAATGGGTTTTCATTTCTTGCGTTCCAATAACTCTCCCAATTTTTGTCAATTGTTATTGCTATATCAGAATTTGACTTAAGAAGTTCTTTTAATATCTCTTTAGAATATACAATATCACCATAACTTACAATTACCTCTCCTTCCAGCTCTTCTTCAGCAGTAAATAGTGTCCATACCATGTTAGTTTCATAGTATCTTGGATTTATTTTTAATACACCAACATCTGTTTTTAACATCTCAGCTTTATAGCCACCAATCAATACAACGTCGTCTAAACCCTCTGATTGAATAACTTTCATCTGCCTATCAATTAAACTGACGCCATCAACCTCTACCATACACTTTGGCCTATCTAATGTATACGGACGAAGTCTCTTCCCTTCTCCAGCTACCAAAAGAATAACTTTTGGTTTATTATTTGCCATTATTTACCAGCCCTATGAATCGTATTTCATCTATATTATTATAAGGTGTTTCTCTTTCTGGATGCCACATCCACCCTTCCCAAGAGAGTCTATTATGTTTTATTGCCTCTATACATCCATCTTCTGACTCTGCCAGAATTTGATACTTATCAGGACATTCTTCTAGAGCTAAATTATGATAGCTATTGACTGACTCAGGTAAAAAATTAATGTTTTTTTGATTCACTTTTAGATGGTGACGAGACCTTACATGTCCATCAACTTCTACTAAATTTCCACCAGAATAAATACTCATCATTTGCATTCCTCGACATATCCCTAGAACAGGCTTTTTATATTCCTCTGCCCATGAGAGTAGATATCTTTCTGTGAAATCTCTCTTCTCAATATCACCAATATTATTTCCTCCAGATAAAAGAAGCGCATCAATCTCAAATTCATTTAACCAACTATCTAAATTAGGTTGAAGGTTATTGGATGAAGATATATTCACTAAGCTATTAGGAATTGGTATTGGTAAAAAGCCAGATTTTATAACCCAATCAACCAGCCTTTGATCTAGTGCATCTCGATATTCATTATAAGATTCAACTCTATCAACTCGCTGAGTAATTCCTACTTTTATTTTTTTTTTCATGAATTTATCTATTTTTATGGGCAATCAAAATATAGATATTACAAAATTGATTTGGGAAAAATCGCATTAAGAAATTCTGGCACAACTGACCAAACCATGATAACTTATAACCCTCAGCTCTTGCTATATTTTCATCGAATTGCTTGTGATTTAATGCCCTAAAAAAACGGAATTTATAAAGTATAGGCATATTTTCACCAGGAACAATGGAGTCAACAGTAAATCCACTTTTTTCAAATACTTTCTTAAATTCTATGCGTGTAAGATTCATTTTATGAAATTCTGATACTTCATCATCTTTATTTTTTTTTACCCTTCTCTCAGTTAACCAATCCGTAAGCTTAGTCTGAATATTATCGGCACGATGAGACGCACATACTGTTCCGCCAAACTGCAAAACTCGGTATGTCTCTTGAATTGATAGGTCTAATCCGAATTCTAAATTATGGTAAAGCCCAAATGCCAAAATATATTTAAAGGATTCATTGTCAAAACGTAAATCGGTAATATCACCTACTTCAACGTTAAGAGTTGGATCAATTTTCTTCAATTTTTGAATAGCCACCTCAATAAAATCGATACCTACAATGTCCATCTTTTTAATATGATAATACCGAAGTATTCGTCCCGCACCACACCCAGCCTCTAGAATCCTTCCTTGCTGATCTTTAACTATCTGCTCAGAATATTTAAGTGGATAAACTTGATTATTTTCCATTGGAAGATCAGCAGGAATATCATCCCAGCGCCTCTCCCAATAATCTTTATTATTAACTCTACGATATGTTTTTCTCACGTCAATCTCTATAATTTATTAAAATAATCACTTTTTATAAACTCCAAAACCTTTTCTGCGACTAACTCATTTCCAATTTCAGAAAAATGTCCACCATACAAATCATCAGTATAAAAGCTATTTAGATTTTTTCCATTTAAATGTGGTGTCATATCAAGCACTGGAGTTATTTTATTAATTTTGGAAAAGAAAGCAGCATAAGGAGTTGTTTTTTGTTTTTTGTTAATTTTCAAGTCCATTAACTGAGGCATAATTAGTAATAGTGGCTTATGACCTCGCTTATTGGCTAAATTACAAAACTTCATTAAAATTGCCTCTAAAAGTTCGCATGCTTTGTCATCTCTATACATTTTATGAGAGTCTGAAATATTTTCAAACATAATCTTTGAAAAAGGTGCATTGTTAATTTCTGCTCTTTCAAAACCAATTAAATTAAAGAGCTTTTTTTTAATAAGAAAATAAAGTAACAAAGAAGTGCTTTTAAAATTGAAAAAGTATCTCAGTAGATAAGGAAATCTAAATTGTTTTTGTCTAAATTTTTTCGTATAGAATCCATCATTAATTTTTACTTTGTCTATTATTTTATGAAGCTTATTAAAATCATCTGCACAATTAATAAGATTATCATGAAGTTTTAATTGGCCATTATCTAAAGAGAATCTTGGTTTAAACGCAAATATATTTCCAAACTCCAAGTAGTGTTTCCAATAAGACTGAATCCTGCAAATTGTCTCTGGAACAAAACCTAAAATCACTATCTTTGTGGTTTCTGGCAGCTTTTGTCTTTTATAGTAAAGAAATGCTTGATCGATACCATAATTACCCACACCATAATTTAGAACTTTATCGTCTAGATTTTTACTCAAACATGCTTGCCAAGTTTGATTATCCTCTACCTGCTTACAGAAAGTATACGAATCTCCAAAGGTGACAATTGATGTTTTAAAGTCAACGAAGTTTTCTCTCGAACCTTTATCATCAATATGAAAAATGATTTTTCCATTTTTTCCTTTTTCGGTACCAATTGAATTAGGCTTCTTAACCCACCCTAATTCTTTATCAAAGCTGTTAAGAATAAATTTGTCAAAAGCCACCTGATCAAAAATAGGATAATCATCCTTTTCTGTAATTAGCCATTGGAAATCTTTACGAAAAAATCTAATCAAAAATTGTAATAAAATCTCACAAATGACTACAGCAAATAAAGTGAGTGCAAAAAGGAAAATCATCTATTAATTTTTTTAATAGTTTGAAGTGATAAAATTTTTTCTAGCATAACATCAAAATTATCTACTTCAATATTGTTTTCAATTACAAGGTCTGGGTTTTTTGGTTCAGGAAAAGGAATATCAATTCCCACAACATTTGTTATTTCCCCTTTCTTTGCTTTAGAATATAAATTATTTTTATCTCTTCGCTCTAAAATATCAATTGAAGCTTTTAAATAAACTTCTTGATAATTTTTGATATTTTCTCTATTCCATGACTGCCATTCTGGAAAAATTGACAATACTGCTGCAATTACATGTATGTTTTGATCAGATAGAAATTTTGATAAATAAGATATTCTTTCTGCATTTTTTCTTCTACCTTCAATTGAATGATCCACATCATTTCCAAAAAGATTCCTGATAATATCACCATCTATCAAAACTAGATTACTATTTTGCGACTTTAATTTATCATAAAGTAATTTGCTAAGAGTTGTTTTTCCAGCCCGTGAAAGACCTATAATCCAAGTAACCATAAAATATATCCCTTTTAATTATTAATGCAATAAGTTAATTAGCCCAGCAGCACAATCAAGATGTACTTTATTTGATTTGAGAAGAAGCTCATAGCGTTGCTCACCACATCCAATAGCTGCTGGAATTCCAAATTCTGCGCAACGAATAGCCATATGGGAGTTCACACCTCCATATTTAGTGATTAATCCAGAAATTTGTTGTGAAAAAATCCAGTCAAACCCAGGGTCTGCGCCTTCTATTAAAATAATCTTACCCTTTAAAGAAAGCTTATTTAACTCTGAATTAAGTATTAGAGTTTTGGCGATTATTTTTTTATGAGTAATAAAATTTGGATGGCTAACTTGAAATGGGACAATATAAACTCCTGCCTGATCAGTTAATACTTGAGGGAGTCTAATAGCAACAGTGATTTGATGCTTCTCTTCTTCTAATTTAGATATAGAACGCAAGCTACTTTCAACATTATTTAAACTGTCACTTTTTGCTATTTCAAGTATCGAATTAATCGGAACATGTGATACTTCATCACGAGTTATTCCATTTTCATTAGAAAAATTAGCTATCAACTCCAGCATATCACTCAAAGAGCGAGTAAAGACAAACTTACCATACTCTCTTCCAATAATTGCCTCTTTCATATAACTCAAAAGATCACTCGCATTAAAGCCACCAAAACCATTTTCCACAAGAAGGGTGTTTACTTTTTGTTGTTGTTCTTTAGAAAATTTAAATACTTTTGCTTTGTCTTTAGACTTAGGCAGAACTGAACCCTTAATCATATCATCCATTTGATCATATCGATGGGACATAACATCATAAGTACCTGGACGCAAGTGTCCATAGAGCTTCATAAACTGAGCATTAGTCAAACCGCCAATATTTAAAGCTTGCATGTCATCAACAAAATTACTTGCTACTGTCTGAATACTCTCTTCAAATTGACTCATCTCGTCTTTACTTATCACTCCGATGCTATTAAGAGAGAGAAGAATTGTTCTCGCAATAAAACCATGCCTAGCAAGAATTGAAAAAGGAATGGTTCCGTATTCAATACATTCGGAAATTATTGCCGATAATGAAGATATGTTAGAGGATTGATTAGTGTTATTTTTTTTAAATTGTTTTTTTCTAAGAATTTCAATCTTGCTTAATGCAACTTTTATAGAACCCTTATCACTTCCCTTTACAAGCCTCATTGTTTGTTCAAGATGCGCTTTTTTAAATTCTTTTTTTTCACTTTCATTAAGTGAATCGCCAATCAAATCTTTAATTCTATTATCAATGTCGAAGCTAAAAGCAGTTGTTGCGATATCAAATTCAACTTTATCATGGAGTTCTGGAGAGCTCCTTAAATGCTCAACCCAGTGGTTAACAAGTTTCTCACTAATCTTTGAAGAAATTGTATTCGGTAAGAACGAGTGAAAGCTAAGTCGAGTATCAATAAATGGCTGGCCTGCTAATGTCACTAATAATGGCTGTTCTTCAGGAATATGATATCCCATAATATCTCTAGCACTGCTCCATGCATTATCAGTTATAAGCACTTGGTAAAGTGAAAGTGATAAAGCTCGAGGAGCCCTGCCAATCATTTCTACAGGATTCCAATCAGGCATTTGACCTAGAATAGTAGTCTTACCATAAACACCATCAAACCTCTCAAGCCTAACTTTAACAAAGGCTTCTATTCCATGAAGCGCCTCATCAAATTGTTTACTAACTAAATTAGTCCAATTAGGTTGAGTTGTAATTGCACGCACTTGAAGCAAGTATGGCTGTAAGTCTTTTCCAAGTGCAAACTCAATATCTAGAAATTTACTGTCTATTTTGTTCTCTAATTCCTGAACAGCTTGAATTAACTTAATAAATCGCTGTGAATGAAGTTTATTAATTGAATTTCGATGTATGAAGAGAGTTCGGTTTGAGTATTCACCATCACCTGATGTCACAGTATCAGTTAAACCGGATTGATCATCATAGTTTATGACATAGTATGGAGCGCCAGTATTAAGATCATGAGTAAATATTACGCCACTCATAGAAACATCTTGAATCATTTCTTGAATAATCACTTGATCATTTTCAAGAAGTGGGCGCTTTTTTTCATAACTCATAACAACTGTATTGATAGCAGCTATTATTTTATTAGTATTATTAGTGGGTACATTTAATACAGATTCATACTCACCTGCAGCAGATTGAGATTCGCCATCTTCATCTGCAGCAGAAGAACGGACTATCAAAAAATCACTTTTAAAGTTTTTTTCAATTAATATTTTTTTTTGTTTAAAAGACTTGGCATTAATGCTTAAAAACTCAGGCACTTTAAAATATGACAAAGCTTCCTTAACTTGATATAAGACATTCGCCTTGGACTGAATTTTTGACTTATTCATGACTTCTTGAATTAATATTAATCAAATCATAATATCAAGCAATCTGTCTAATTCCAATAACAACAGCAGGATTTCCAGATACAATTTCATATGGATTCACGTCTCTAGTTATTACAGAATTTGCGGCAACCTCACAACCATCGCCTAGAGTAACACCAGGATTGACAGTCACATTATATCCAATACCAACACCCCTTCCGATAGTAACATTTTTAAACGTATTTTTATTCGAACTTCTATCTAAACTCCTATTATTTAAATTATCTAAATTCCAAGTAATTATTGTACTGTAAGCACCTATAGCACAATTATCTCCTAAAACAATAAGTCCGCCTTTGCTTGCATTTATAATTGCATTATTTCCAATAAAAACGTTACTTCCTATTGAAATATTTTGTGGTCCACCGAACCAGACATCATAACCAATAACAATATTATCACCAAAAGAATTAAAGCTATTTTGTAAAACTGAATAGTATGAAGTCCATTTTCTTTTTTCAATAAAACTAAAAAATCTCCATATAAACTTACTAAAAAAAAATTTAAAAAATGAGCTTTTTCTTTTCAAAAATATCATTTTATTATCCTATTAAAAAACTTAACATAACAGAAATAGTAACACTAAAAAATCCAATAATAATAACTTGTTTTTTCGAAAAAACATCATTTGAAAATAAATTATTTGTTAGATTAAAATTTTCTGTATTTTCAATAATATTATTTTTGATGGCAACAGACACAACATTACCACTAGAGTGTGAATTTGATAACAAAAATCCTGAATAGATTGGCCTACCTTCATTGTCATGACTTATCTCAATCTGATTGAAAGGGAGCTCTATTAATGCACTATCTGCTTTAATAATCGACTCTTTTAGGGAAAAAATAGCTGCAAAACTGTTTCTTGGATTCACTTTTGACTTGCAATATTCGATTTCATTTAAAGTAAAATTATCAATATAAAACCTATCTAAATTGAAATTTTTTGATTCAGGAAAATTTGAGATTTCCTCAATATCAATACCTATATTTTGATGGCTTTGAGTAAGATTAGTCGAATTCAAATCTGCACTCAAGGATTCTTCTTTTGAAGCAGGAGGGGTTATACTTTGATTGGATGCACTAACCATAATTCTAAAATCCTTGAAATTAACTATTGACCCTGGATCATCCACAATATAACCATTATCCGCCAATAAAGAATACATTCTATGTTGTATCACAGAGCTAGCAATAACTGTATAGTCCATTTTTGTTTCATCCTGAATACTTTCAGGTGAAATTTTCAAAAAATGTGCTATGATTTTCTTTGCTTTTTTCATAAATTAATAACCTTTTAAACAAATATGACAAATATAGTCATCTTTATTTTGATGATTAATTATTTTAATTAGCCCTACGCCACGCATAATTTTGTCTTCTTCAAGTGTTTTCATACAGAAAGAGCAAATTTTAATATTTTCACTGGCATTGACTATGTCTAAATCATCGTCCAATAAAAGAAGTAGTGCTTTTTTATCAATTTTTCCATTTGGATTAAGCGGCAAAGATGGAATAAAAAATACCCTTGATGGAATCATATAGTCGGGCAAAACTAAACGACAACTTTCCAAAATTTTATTTTCTGAAATTTTAAGCTCATCTCCCTCAACAAATGCAACTATATCCTCAGCAATATTTTTATTATTTTTTGATTCAATAGCTAAAGAGACTGCCATTTGATGTCCAACAGCATCTCTAATAGCTTTATCTATCTCAAGCATTTCAACTCGGTTTCCACGAACTTGTAATTGATCATCAACTCTACCAATAAAAACGTAGTTACCATCATCAAGTTTTTTTGCTAGATCGCCAGTAGAGTACCAAATTCTATTATCTTCGAGTCTAATAAATTTTTCTTTCGTTAGTTCATTATTTTTGAAATAACCTTGGACAACCTGATCCCCATTTATAAAAATTTCTCCCACGCTTCCATCATCAACCTCTTGATAGTCTTCGATTAGCTTTATCTTCATTTTATTAAATGGTTTACCAATTGAAACAAGTCCATTAAAAGAGTTATTAATATTACTTAAACTGGTCCAAGAATAACTCATAAACATCACAGTTGCTTCAGTTGGTCCATAAAAATTTATAACTTCTGAACTTGGCGCTGCCATTTTCCATTTTGTCGCTATATCATAAGGAAGCCCTTCTCCACAAAACAAACTACACCTCAAATAAGGCAAGCTATTAGTTTTTAATTGCTTCATATTGTCCATAAATATTGCAACCGATGGAACAGATGTCCAAACTGTTAATTTGTGATCATTTATATATTTTTGAGGGGCCATCATTAATTTTTTTGGAAGAACATATAAACATCCTCCAGAAAAGAAGGCAGAAAAAATATCCTGAATTGAGAGATCAAACGAGATATCAGGTGCCTGAGAAATTCTGTCATGAGAGTTAAATTTATATTTTTTAACCATAAACGAAGCATATGAAAACAGATTCATATGGGAAACAACAATTCCTTTTGGTTCCCCAGTACTTCCTGAGGTAAACATAAGGTAAGCTGGATCATTTTTTTGAACACTGTCTTTTTCTATTTCTTTGCTAGAAAATTCATTTGGTAAAATAAATTTATGAATTACATTTTTTTTCACAAGCTTAGTTATTTTCTCTCCAGGGCTTGGACAAATTATGTTTAAGCTGAATGGAAGTGTTAAAAGGTTGGAAAATGACTCAGCGCCCTCTTCGCCTAAAATAATTGTTTTACATTCAGATACTTTTAATATTTTTTCAATTTTATTTTTAGGATGGAAAGGGTTAATTGGTAAATAGGCATTTTTAGAAAAAAGAGTACCAACTATTCCAGCATAAGCATCTATACTTCTGTAACAAAAAATTCCAATGAATCTATTACTTGCACTTTCTATATGATTGATTGTATTTCTAATTAACTGAGCCCGAGAATAAAGCTCACTATATTTATATATTTGATCTTCAACATAAATAGCATTGCAATTAGAATACTTACGCATTACATTTTCGATATTTATACCAACATCATATTTCATAAAATCAATCTTTTATTAAAGCTATAGTTTAATTCTTACTGCAGTAAATTGGGAGCCACTATTTGAATAGTATCATAGAAATATTTAGCCCTTTTTAATCATCATAAATCTTTATTTTGTTTATTGTTATATAATTCTAAACCATTAGCAAAGACGGTTAGTAGGCTTGTAACATCTTCATCAACATTAATTTTTTTATTAATTGATGGTTGATTTTGAAGATTATCAATGTTACAGATCGCTCCATATTCTAACAATAGCTTAATATACGCATAAAGCTCTTGAACAGGCATCTTATATTTAATATGCTTTGCAACAACTTTCCTTAAATCAGGAGTTATAGAAATTTTCTTATTACAACTCAATAGTCCATAAATTACGTCAGACATAATTAAGCTATTAACACCCATAAAAGAGGCCTCCAGACCTGAACTTCCAGATGTTGTAACTACAAGATCAGAGTTTCTAATATAATCAGTTGGAGATGGATATATTGTTGGATCAATTAAAATAACATTGGGCAGCCTTTTTATTTGTTTATAAAAACTTACATTCCTATATCCAATCATATTCCAGTGTTCTTTTACAACAACAAACTGGTCTGGCCTAATACTTTTTGATAGAGATTCGATAATAAAGTACTCATTTATATAGTATGGAGATAGAACCGAAGTGCTTGATTCTGGAATAACTTGGAGTGGAATGAAAATATAATTAATTTTTGTTAAGTCAGCTTTCTCAAAAACATTACCATATTCTAAATAGAATCTACGAAAATACCCTAAATACGTAAACTTATAACTACCTAATACATTTGAACAAATAGGTGAGCTCACACCATCAAAAACATTTAGCTTAAATTTTTTAAATGAAAAATATTTATAAAAAAATAAAGTTCTAATTAAAGATCGTTTAATCAACTTAAAGGCATTAAATCTACTTTCAGAATAACTTTCTTTATATTCAGACTGAATACTTTCCATGCTTTTCATTATTTTTTGATAAGCAGCCAGAATATTTTCATCAAAAGAGATGCCCTTATCTTTTGAAAAATTATTGAAAGCCTCTTCTATTTGCGGCTCTCTTACTCGTTTTAAGGAAGTAGAAGGCAAGACGTAGCTATTGAATCGAGCCTGATCAATTGAAATATATGGTACTTTATTTTTCGAAGCAATCTCTAGTAGAACACCTCTTCCAAAAAAATCGTCGCCACAATCTAAAATTATGTCAAAACCATTATCCTCAATTAACCTCTCCATATATTGATAATAAATTTGCACATAAAGCAAAATTCTATTGTAATCAATATACTCATAATAACCTCTATCATGATAACAAGGCAAAAGAGTCATTTCTGCAATCAACTGCTCATTTATTGATGAATATTTCGTGTAAAGGCTTTCAATTTTATTAATGTATTTCCAGTCAATATTTTCCTCAGCTTGCTTGTGCAAATTAAGGTATTGGCTAACAACCGAACTCATTTCATGAATCAAAATATCATTATTTAAGCTTTTAAAAGCTTTATAGTCATCGCCTTCAAAATAAGCCTCTCCAGGCTGAATAAAAATTGCAGATAAACTAGCACAATCATTTCTTAATCTCTCGGCAACATAATGCATAGGCCATGAAAATGATTCAGCACAAACAAGCAAAATATTTTTATCATCAAAAGCTTGATAATTATCCATCTTTATTTTTTAAAGGCTATGTTGAAATCTATATTTGCTTGTGTTAATTCTTTTGCTTGGCCAACATCAATCCAATAATCTTTTAAAAAAAACACGCAGCTTTTTTGCTTTCTTTTTGAGACATCTTCAAAAAGTGTTGTCATATCATAAAATGAGTCTAGAGGAATTTTTTTGATCATATCTGGCTCAATTACATAAACACCTGCATTGACATTTAGCGATTTCTTTGGCTTTTCAGTTAGAGCTTTAATCTCAAAGCCATCAACCTCTATTACACCGTAGGGTACTATAAACTCATATTCCCGGACACACATAGTAACTTTAGAATTCTGTTTGATATGGTGTTTCAACAAAACTTCATAATCTAAACTTGTAATTACATCACCGTTACTAACGACAATGGGCTCATCAAGTTCTTCTTTTATTAATGAAAGAGCGCCTGCAGTTCCGAGTCTTTTGTCTTCAACAAGATATTCAATATTAACTCCCCATTGTGAGCCATTACCAAAATAATCCATAATAATTTCTTTTTTATAATTGACTGAAATATAAAATCTGTAAAAACCACGCTCCACAAACGAAATAAGAATTGTTTCTAATAATGGTTTACTGCCAACCTGTAACATTGATTTGGGTATATCTTGAGTTAATTCCCCAAGTCGACTGCCGAGTCCACCTGCCATAATTACAACTGGATTAGGCATTATGCGAAGATCTATACTGTCCAGTGTAAAAATCTCCAAAAGAATATTATTTGAATCAACGATAGGAATGTGTCGTCTTTTAATCTTTTTTAAATAAGAGATTCTTTCATTAATTGAGGAATGCTTTTCCATTTTATAAGGATTTTTGTTAACTATATAATCAAGATCAAAATGCTTATTTAGTATGGCTCTTCTTACATCACCATCAGTAATCAGTCCAATAAAAAATCCTTCATCATCAATAACTGATATAGCGCCATTACCATTTTCATCAAGTTTTTTTAAGGCGTCATAAAAACTTGTGTTTTTAGTTAGAACCAGAGACTGATTTCTTATGTCCACTTTAATCTAAGTTATTTATTTATTAAAAATTCTGCCATATTAAAATCAAACATCTCATCAATATCAATTGAGCGATTTTTTGGCATTATGTATGGAAATGTATTATCCATATAATAGATCCTATTGACCCTTAATTTATCAACATTAAAAACATAAATGGCTCCATTAGGAATATAGGATGATTCAAAATCTTGCCTGTTTTTTAGACTATGTTTATCAGGAATGTAGTTCTCAATAATTCCACGTTTATTTATCTTTATATGCCATTCAGCTGGAACTTCGGGATATGTCACACTAATAACAGAGTCTGCATTTTGTAAATTAAAGATTTCGATAGCATTATCTATATCAGTTGCGTTTCTTAATGGAGATGTTGGGAGTAATGCAACAAATGAGCTAATCTTTACATTTTGATCAGCCTGAATACGATCAATCGTATAAAGATATGAATCTATTACTTTAGCATTATCACTTGCTAACTCATTAGGTCTCATAAACGGAACCTCTGCTCCAAATTCTTCAGAAATAGTTGCTATTGTTTCATCATCCGTTGAAACAATTACTCTTGTAATGAGTTTTGATTCTAAGGCGGCAGATATGGAATGGGATATTAGTGGCTTACCATCTAAATTAAGTATGTTCTTCCCTGGCAAACCTTTGCTGCCTTTTCTTGCTGGAATAATTGCAATCATTATTAAACTATATCGCCAGGCATTAAAGTATGATCAAACTTTAAGTCTTTATTTAATTTTCTACCTACTAAAAAATCTGTCGCTTCTGGATTAAAACCATTTCCGGGTCTTTTATAGTCAAGATCTTCATAATTAATAATATCGCCTTTTTTCATATCACGTGAGAGCACAATACCCCTTCTAAATTCCTGTTTTTGCTCATCAGATTCATTTGCAGTAATTCTGAACGAGCCCATAGCCTCAACTATTCTCCTTGATCCTTCAGTAATAGCCTGCATTTCATCTTTTGTAGCAGAAACTTTATGATCCCATCCTTCCATTTCTTTATCCAAAGTAAAATGCTTTTCAATCAAGCATACCCCCATACTTACAGATGCTAATGGAATGATAGAGCCCAAAGAATGGTCTGAAAATCCAATTGGATATTTAGGGTATGTCGCCATCAATGTCTTTATATTATTTAAATTAACTTCATTGTCTAAAGGAGGATAAGAAGCAACACAATGAAGAACAACTATCTGATTGTTTCCTTCATCTTCAATAGTCTTTATAGCTTTATCTATCTCATATAATTCACTTAAACCAGTAGAGACAACCATAGGTTTATTTTTTTTTGCAAGATAACTTAAAAAAGGGTAATTATTTAAATCCATGGAAGCCACTTTGATAAAGGGTGTATCCAATTTTTCAACCAAAAAATCAGCTTCTTTTTTATTAAAAGGCGTTGAGGTGCAATCAATGCCAATTTCATCCGCAAATTTCTTCATATCTAATAACTCATCCTCTGAAATTGAATACTCATCAACAATTTCTTCAAGTGAATAGTCATCCCTATTTCTATAATCATCAGCTATAAAATAATTATCTTTATATTTTTTATTTGAAAACACAGAGTGCTTCGTCCAACTCTGAAATTTAACACAATCGGCACCAGATTCTTTGGCTTGTATGATAAGCTTTTTAGCTAACTCCATATCACCATTATGATTAGCGCCAAGCTCAGCAATAATATAGGGATTCGTAAAATTTGAAACTATCTTATTTTTTGTCAGCTGAACTTTCATTTATTTATTCTTCCCACCATAGTAGATAATCTCCACTAGCATTATTTAATCCTACAATATTTGAATCATATTGCCTGTAAAAAGTTTCTGCAGAATTTATAAAAACTGCACTAAAGCCCATCTTTAACAATTTTTTATAGAAAAACCAGTCTACTGCAATAACATTTTTATCTAAATTAACCTTACTCATTTTAGAAAGTCGAATTGCAGTGTTTGAGAGTCCAAAAATATTTTTATCTTTAATATAATCAAACTTAATAATACTTCCATGTTCCAATCTATTTGATATATATTGCTTTTCATATATTCCATTAGCATTAAACAAACTTAAATCATTAACAACAATATCAAATGATTTTAGATAGTCTATAGATTTTTCTACCCTATTACTTGAGAAATAATCATCTATATCACCAAATATTAATAATTCATAATCATTATCTAAGCAATAATTTATTCCATACTCTCGATTCTTAGCCGGAGTATCAGAAAATACCAACTCAATTATATTTAATTCAGTATAAGTATTAGTAATTTTTTTAAAGTTTTCATAACCATCATTAACAACTACAATATCAAAATCTTTAGAAGTTTGCTTCAAAAGAGAACCAAAAAAATCTGACAAATATTCTTCCTTTATTGGGAATATTGTTGTTAAAAAAGCTACATTCAAAATTTGCCAGCTTTAGTAGAAAATTCAAAAAATGAAGTTTTTATATTTTTTTTTTCAGAACTCATTAACTTACAAAATAAACATTAGTTACTCAAACAACACTGCTCGGAATATTAACAGCTCTCTCTTCAAGCCACTCTGAATTAGTTAAACTTCCTTTTTGACAATCTTTAAACATGGGCAAATTATTCATAAGAGTCCATACAGGTCTAGTCATAATTCCTGCAGAATTTGTGGCATTTAAAAATAAATTTCTTTGTTCTAAATTATCAAATATTAGAGTATTCAACCAATGATTCGATTGGGCTTCATTTATCTCAGATAAAAAGCAATAATCTTTATTTGCAAAAAAACTCATATATTGAGATGCAAGCTTATTTTTACTATCTATAAATGAATCAAGTTGCTCCAATTGAGCAACAAGCAAAGCAGCATTTAAGTTTGGCATTCGATAATTATACCCAATCTGATCATGATGAAATTCCCACTTGTGTGGCACTTTTGAAGTAGTTGTAAGGTGCTTAGCTTGCTGCGCAAAAACCTCGTTATTTGTAATAATACAACCACCCCCTCCTCCTGTAATTATTTTATTACCATTAAAACTTACTATTCCAAGATCCCCAAAACTACCAGAATGCCTTTTTTTATAGAAGCTTCCTAAACTCTCAGCAGCATCTTCAATCAAATAAATATTATATTTATCACATAAAATTCTAATTTCATCAATTCTACAAGGGTTGCCAAAGGTATGCATAGGGATACACGCTTTAATTACCTTTCCAGTAGACTTATTGAAACATTGGCCACTTTTAATAAAGGTATTAGCCTCTAAAAAAAATTTAAGCGCTGAAGGTGAAAGTCCGCATGTATCCTTATCAACATCGACAAATATAGGTTTGGCTCCACAGTAACTGATTGCATTACAAGTTGCCACAAAGGAAAGAGGCTGAGTGATTACTTCATGATTTTGCTTTACCCCTGCCAAGAGGAGTGAAATATGAAGTGCAGATGTACCATTAGTAGTAGCAACTGAGTATTTAGATCCAGTATATTTTGAAATTCTTTCTTCAAAATCATTTACAAAGCCCCCAACAGAAGATACAAAAGTAGAATCTATACATTCATTGAGATACTTTTTTTCATTACCAAAAAACTTTGGCTGGTGCAAGGGAATTAAGTCTTTAGTTTGATATATCTCCTGAATAAAATTAATTACATCATCAAACATTACATCTTTCCATCTAAATATGCACCATTATCAAAATAATCAAATTTTGGAATTAAGTTAAAAAACTCATTAACAATATCTTCTTTTGTCCATTTCAAATTTGATTTGAGTTTATGAATTTTATTTGTAAATTCATTTAGTTGAGTATCGCTAAATTCAGGATTATTTTTAATTATTCCAATGCTTTCAAAACGATCCATATTAAGATTCTCTGTGTCAGTATAAAACTCTTCAAAATCTTTTTCTCCAGTTGTAGATGTTTTGGCAAAAAAACAAGGCCATTTTCCTTGGTCTGGCAAAGTTTTAATTAGATCCCTGGCCTCATCTTCAGAAGAACAAATATAGGCCTCATAACCTTTATCTTTTAAATACTCAATAGCAATGTCAGTAAAAGACATTAAATGCAAAACTTCACTCAATTTTGGAAAAAAAATGTCTCTGTTTTCACCAAAAATGCAGCTCATTAAACAAAGCTCGCCACTTTCTTGTGGAGTAACAAAATAGCGCTGAATATCATTAGGGGCAGCTATTGGTTGTTTCTTTTCAATTCTCTGATTGAAGCTATGTAAAAGTGATCCATCACTGAAAGCTACATTTGCGAATCTAGCAGTTGAAATACAAATATCTAAAGATCTGCGCATTACAAACATTTCCATAATCCTTTTACTGGCTCCCATCATATTGATTGGATTAGTTGCCTTATCTGTACTTACACAAAAATATTTCTTTACGCCATTTTCAATTGACTGACTAATAGTTTTATCAGTATTGAAAATATTAACATCAATCATTCTCATTAATGTATAGGGGTCCTCCTCACTTCGTACATGTTTTAAGGCGGATAAATTTAAAACATAATCATATTTCCCATCTGATTTAATAAATGCATCATACTCAATTGAGCCAATGTTTAGTGCAAATGTTTTGAAATCACCTTTGATATACCCCATAGTGCTCCTGATATCCCTAACTAATTCAGTAAGGTTATTTTCATTCAGATCCACAACATGAAGTTTGCATGGGTTTCTCTTAAAAATTTCCTTAACAACTGCCTGTCCAATAGAGCCGGCACCTCCAATAACAAGAAAATTAGAATTAGAAACTACTGATTCTAATTTTGCTGAATATTGATTAATATCGTTTGAAAATAGAGGCTGTTTTCTACCAATTAATTTAAGTATTTTATCCATTTTAATTACTTCTTATAATTTCATCATATTGTTTTAAAGAAAGCCCACCAGATTCACTCACTTCTATTATTTGGTTACATTGTTTTAGAGTGGTAATTCTGTGCGCAATTATTAAAATTGTTAAATCTTTATCCAGATGATTTATAGTGTTTATAATCTTTTTTTCTGTTTGGTTATCGAGTGCACTTGTTGCTTCATCAAATATTAACACATTGGCTTGTTTGTAAAGAGCTCTTGCAATTCCAATTCTTTGCCTTTGACCACCAGATAATCGAACTCCACGCTCACCTACAATAGTTTGATAGCCTTGCTCCCAACTTTCAATTAGCTCAGTAATTTGAGCTTTTTTTGCAGCTTTTTTCACTAAAGATGAGTCTATTTTATCTTTAGAAATACCAAATGCAATGTTTTCCTCAATAGTGCTATCTGATAGAAAGATATTTTGAGGAACATGGGCAATATTTGCTTGCCACCCTCTTCGATTGTGATCATCAATAACTTTACCATCTATAAGAATTTCTCCTGATGTTTGGACAAGTAAGCCCATAATTAAATCCAAAAGTGTGCTTTTACCACTCCCAGTAGTTCCAATAAATCCAATATGATCGCCTTTCTTTATATTAAGGTTTACTCCTTTTAATACAAAGGGAGCATCTGGCATATACCTAAAACTAATATTTCTTAAAACTATTTCATTAATAAAAGGGATTGGATTTGATTTTTTATTAATAAATTCTGGCAATGGTTGTTCTAATAATTTTATGACATCATCCAAAGAGGCTTTAGAGCCTTTAATTGTAGTAAATGAGCCATAAATATTTTGAATTGCAGGAAGAAGGCGTTGAGCTCCTATTGCTAATGCTCCAAGCACAGGGATAACATCAGCAGGGTTTTTTGATTTTTGGAACATTAAATAAGCTAATATTGCAATAAGCATTATTCCGACGGCTTCGATGACAAATCTCGGGCCACTAGAAATAAACGAGTTATTTCCTGATGCGCGACGAATAGGCAAATCCGCACTCCGAAAAAGTTTAATATAAAACTGTTGTGATCCATCTATTAACACATCACGAATACCACCAAGTCCCTCTTGTAGAGACTTAACTACCTTTGTAGACTGATCTGCAATCAATTTACTATTAAATTTAAGATATCTGCGAGTAAATTGAATTAAAACTAGATAGACTAAGCCAAAACCTATAAAAGCGCTGATTGCTACAACAGCATTAATTGCAAGCAAAACAGACATAACCGCAACTAGTAATATTGATGAGCTAATTAAACCTATGATAGGAGAAATCACTCCAGCCGTAACCGTATTAGTTTTGCTAGTAATTCCATTAATTACCTCACTACTATTTCTTGAAACATGTATTGCATAATCCTGATACAAAGTACGTTGGTAAATATTAAAATTTAAGTCAGCGCCAGTAGCATATGTGAGACGCGTCATAACATAAAGTAGAGTTAAACGTATAAAACCAGCTGCAAAAGCAGCAGCAACAAAAACCAAAGTAAGTGGCAAAATAATTTGATTTGGATGCGTTAATTCAAAAAAATTTATTAATGGTTGTATCAATGGATATTTAAAAACCTGCTCTGGCGCAACTAGTGCGGCCAGAAATGGAAGGACTGCTCCTAAGCTAATAACCTCAAATAAAGAACTAACAAACATCAATGTTAGAAGCAGTAGAAATTGCTTTCTGCGTCTCTTTGAAATATGCTTCCAAAGAAGCAAAAATGCTGAACTACTTTTATTGTCCTCAATTAATTTTTTCATTTTATTGATTTAAAAACCACTCATATGTCTTACTAAGACCACTTTTTAAATCTACTTGATATTCCCAACCCATATTAGATAAGCGTGATTTGTCTACTAATTTACGAGGAGCACCATCAGGCTTAGATTCATCGAAAATGATTTTACCCTTATAACCAACAACTTGACTCATGGTCTCAGCTAACTCTCGAATTGTTACATCTACACCTGTGCCCACATTTATATGCGAAAGCATAGGCTGTGTATTTTTAATATAGATCTCTCGATTTAGTTCTAATACAAATAAAGATGCTTTTGCCATATCATCAACATATAAAAACTCTCTCATGGCATTACCTGAACCCCATACTAATACTTTGGATTCATTTCTAATCTTTGCATTATGAAATCTTTGCATTAATGCTGGAATCACATGTGAGTTTTTTGGATGGAAATTATCATTAATACCATATAGATTGGTTGGCATAACTGACCTAAAGTCAGTCCCATATTGACGATTATACGATTCACATAATTTTATCCCTGCAATCTTTGCAATTGCATAAGGCTCATTAGTTGGTTCTAAGAAGTTAGAAAGCAAAGCATCTTCTCGAATTGGTTGATCAGCTAACTTAGGATAAATACATGTACTTCCTAAGAATAGTAAGCGCTTCACGTTACCTTGATAAGCTGCATTAATAACATTAGCTTCTATCATTAAATTTTGATAAATAAAATCTGCTGGGTATTTATTATTTGCATAAATACCACCCACTTTGGCTGCAGCTAAAATTACAAATTCAGGCATCTCCAGTTTAAAAAAGTTTTCTACTTGGTTTTGATTTGTAAGATCTAACTCTGTATGAGATCGAGTCAAAAGATTATTAAATCCTCTGATTTTTAATTGTCTTAAAATAGCGGAACCAACTAGACCTTGGTGCCCTGCGATATAAATCTTATCATTTGAAGTCATTAAAAAAACTACCTAAGAATATTCAATCGTTGAAGTCTGGGGCTTTGAAGCCATGTTCTTTGATTAATAAGTCACGCTTAGCAATGTTAATATCATTTTCCATCATTTCATGAACCAACTCTTCAAGCGTTGTATTTGGACTCCAGCCAAGCTTTTCTTTCGCTTTAGATGGGTCTCCAAGTAAAGTTTCTACTTCTGTTGGACGGAAATAGCGAGGGTCTACCTCTATAATTAGATTTCCAGTTTCTTCATCATAGCCTTTTTCATTAACCCCCTCTCCCTCCCAGATTATTTTTTTACCCAAATGAGCCCAAGCAAAATTAACAAAGTCACGAACTGAAGATTGCAATCCTGTTGCAATACAAAAATCATCAGGCTTATCTTGCTGAAGCATTAACCATTGAGCTTCAATATAGTCTTTTGCATGGCCCCAGTCTCTCTTAGCATTTATGTTTCCAAGATAAAGTACATCTTGAAGTCCAATAGCAATTCGTGCCAATCCTCGAGTGATTTTTCGAGTAACAAAAGTCTCACCTCTAATTGGAGACTCATGATTGAATAAAATACCATTGCAAGTATACATTCCATAGGCTTCACGATAGTTTATTGTAATCCAATATGCATATAACTTTGCTGCTGCATATGGGGAGCGAGGATAAAATGGTGTCGTTTCTGTTTGAGGAATTTCTACTACTGCTCCATATAACTCAGATGTTGAAGCCTGATAATACTTGGTTTTTTTTTCTAATCCCAAGATACGTATTGCTTCAAGTATTCTTAAAGCACCTAGACCCACTGTATCTGCAGTATATTCAGCGGTTTCAAAAGATACAGCAACATGAGATTGTGCACCAAGATTATAAATCTCATCAGGCTGGACTTGTTTAATAATTCTTACCAAACTAAGGGAATCACTTAGATCACCATAGTGGAGTATAAATTTTCGTCCTTTTTCATGGGGATCTTGGTATAGATGATCAATACGGTCAGTATTGAATGATGACGAGCGGCGCTTGATACCATGTACTTCATAGCCTTTATCAAGCAAGAACTCAGCTAAATATGCTCCATCTTGCCCTGTAATGCCTGTTATTAAAGCTACTTTGCTATATGACATATTTATTATTAAATTAATTATCAGTTATTATTCTATATTATCCATCAATCCTTCCATATATATCTTCAAATCTAATAATGTCATCTTCGCCCAAATAAACTCCACTTTGAACTTCAATAATTTCTAGAGGTTGCTCAGTTTTATTCTCTAATGAATGAGTCACACCTATTGGAATATAGGTAGACTCACCCTTATTAAGCGTAAATGATTTTTTAGCATTTATAACTGTTGCTATTCCATTAACAACTACCCAGTGTTCAGCTCGCTTTTGATGCATTTGCAATGAAAGTTTTGCTCCTGAATTAATATGTAGTTTTTTTACTTGAAAATATTTACCTGTTTCGATAGTATCGTACCAACCCCATGGACGAAAAACTTTTCGATGCTCAGAACTTTCACTACGGCTAATAGTTTTTAAAGACTCAACAATACCTTTTACCTTATAAGCTTTTTCTTGAGTTGAAATAAACGTTACATCAGGTGTATCGACAATAATTAAATTATCCACTCCAATTGCAACTAGCATATGGTGATTTGCATTTATGTATGTATTAGAAGTATCTTTTGCAAAAACATCTCCTGTAATAACATTCCCTTGACTATCTTTCTCTCCAATATTATAAAGTTCAGACCAAGAGCCGATATCACTCCACATTGCATCAAGAGGAACAACCACTAAATTATTAGATTTCTCCATCAGCGCATAGTCGATAGAAATAGAAGGAGACGATTCAAAAGATTGCTTTTCTAAGCGAATAAAATCTAAGTCTATTGAGGATTTATCAACAGCTTTGCATACTGAATTTAATAAATCAGGTGCATGTAATTTAAGTTGATCAATTAGGATCTTTGATTTAAACAAAAACATACCTGAATTCCAAAAATAATTTCCCTGACTTAAAAATAAATTTGCAGTTTCTAGATCTGGCTTTTCAATAAATTTTTCAACCTTATATGCGCCATTTTTAAAAGCATTAGAAGTCTGAATATAACCATAGCTAGTATTTGGATTTGTAGGTACTACGCCAAAAGTTGTTAACTTTCCACTTTGTGCCTGCTTGATAGCAAAGTTTATGGCTTGGTGAAAAGCATCAACATCTTGTATGACATGATCTGCAGATAAGACCAAAAGTATTGAATTGTCTGCATCTTTTATAGCCTGAAGTGCAGCAGCAGCAATTGCAGGAGCTGTATTTCTCCCAATTGGCTCTAATAAAATTGTTGGGCTATTAACTTCAATTTGGCGACACTGCTCTGCAACTATAAAGCGATGATCTTCATTGCAAATTATGATAGGATCTGAAAGGTTATCTAATCCATTTAGACGCAGAATAGTCTGTTGAAGTATCGTTTTATCACCGAATAGGGGTAAGTATTGCTTTGGATAATCTTTACGAGATATTGGCCAAAGACGAGTTCCTGAGCCGCCTGAAAGAATAACTGGAATTACTTTAAACAATCTCTGCTTTAGTATTATTTAATTTGTAAATTTTACAACACTTATTAGAAAGTGAGGATGTAATTGATCAAGGATCAATTCAGATTATAAGAAAATGATTTTTATTTATAAAAAAACCTAAAATTCGACTATTTACATCAAAAATATAGCCTGCATTTGATATCAAGGATTAGGTTAACTAAATTAATTTGGAATAAAAAGTGTATTCTCTTCACAATCGTGCAACAGCCTTTCTCCATTAACATTAAATGCACTATAATCTGATTGCTTAAAAATCTTAAACAACCGAAAAAAATTATGTCTACTCACCTCTATAAAAAATATTGGACGAATATCATTAATTAATCGCTTCGCTCCATTTATTGCCAATAACTCTGAGCCTTCTATATCAATTTTTACAAAATCTGGGGTTGTTAGAAATGAGTCCAAAATTAAATCTAAAGTTAATGAAGGAGTATATTGTATTTCTCGAACCCCTCCCATTTGTGAAGAGCCATGAGCAATTTTAAGTGAATTTGCAGCTCTTCCTCGAGAGGCAATCTCAAGTTCTGAGATAGCATTTTTATCAGTAATAGCTGCAGAAATAATAATAATTTTTTTATTAATAAATTCCTTTAATCTTGAAGTTTTGTAGAGAATGTTAGCTAAAAATAAATCAGGCTCAACTAATAACACTGAGCCATTTTTTGCAATAACAGAGCAAGCATAACCAAATACACCAACATTAGCTCCAATATCCCAAATATGACTCTCTTTTGTGATATATTTTTCAGCAATCTGAATAAGTCCATCATCAAATTTATCAAATTTAAAATATTTAAGCTGGGAATCAGGAGATACAAACAAAGATACTAATTTGCCTTGAATTCGCATCTTACGTTTTAATATCATGCCTTCAGAGTACTTTTCAGCTTTTTTTCTAAATAACTCTAAAAAAATATTTCTCATGATTTAATCAACTCCAAACAAATCCCTTGTGTACACCTTCAACTTAACATCATTTAGCTCATCTATGACTCTATTAGCAACAATACAATCACTAATTTTTTTAAATAAATCAAGGCTTTCTATTAATTTTGATTGCAGGAAATCTTTCTCACCCTGCTCTATCAAAAATGGTTCATAAATTACTACTTCAATGCCTTTGTTTTTTAAACGCTTAATAACCCCTTGAATAGATGAATCTCTAAAGTTATCACTTCCGCTCTTCATAGTAAGGCGGTAAATACCAACGACTTTAGGATTTTCTTTAATAATTGAATCTGCAATAAAGTCTTTACGTAATGAATTAGATTCAATTACAGCACTAATTAAGGCATTCGGCACATCTTTATAATTAGCCTTAAGTTGTTTGGTATCCTTAGGCAAACAATAACCACCATAACCAAATGATGGATTATTGTAATGAAACCCAATTCTTGAATCAAGACAGATACCCTCGATTAATTGTCTAGATTTTAATCCTTGGACTTCAGCATATGAATCTAGTTCGTTAAAGAACGAAATTCTCATAGCAAGATAAGTATTACTGAAAAGTTTGACCGCTTCCGCTTCTGAAGAATTGGTAAATAAAACATCAATGTTTTCTTTAATAGCGCCTTGTGTTAAAAGGTCAGCAAACTGGCTAGCTCTTTCAGATATCTCTCCAATAATAATTCGTGATGGATACAGACAATCACGAAGACTTCGGCCTTCTCTCAAAAACTCTGGAGAAAAGATAATATTATTAGAATTAAACCTAGTTTTAATTCTTTGAGTAAATCCAACCGGTACAGTTGACTTAATTATTATTGTAGCTTGAGAGTTAATATTAATGACATTATTAATTACGGATTCAACCGACGAAGTGTCAAAAAAATCTTTAGTTGAATCATAATCGGTTGGTGTTGCAATAATAACAAATTCAGCATCTTTAAAGGCAAGTTCTTGATCAAGAGTCGCTATAAGGTTCAAATCTTTATTTGCCAAATAGTTTTCAATGTCTGTGTCTTTAATTGGTGAGATTTTATTATTTAGTTTTTCTACCTTCTCAGAAATTACATCAAGTGCAATCACCTCATGATTTTGAGACAAAAGAATGGCATTAGAAAGGCCAACGTACCCAGTTCCAGCTACTGCTATTTTCATAGTCGATTAATCTCAAACATATTAAGGAAATTATACAGTTTATTATAAAATTTGATTTAAGAAGAACTGTTTACAATTTACTACATATTGATTGAGCAAAGCTATGAAATTATTCTGACATATTGAACTAAATAATTTTATAATTTTATAATTTTCATCAACAACAATAAAGTTAATTATTGTTGTTAAACTATAATATATTATTTATAGTATTTGAGTGTCTTAATGTGCGGAATTGTTGGTGGAGTTGCTAATAAAGATATTACATCATTTTTACTAGATGGCTTATATCAGTTGGAATACAGAGGCTATGACTCTTCCGGACTTATAGTGTTATCAAAAAATAATGTTTTTAATAGATTAAGATCAGTAGGCAAGGTAAAAAATCTTGCAGATAATTTAAAAACAAAAAGTCCAGCAATTGAAGGAAATATTGGAGTTGCGCATACTCGTTGGGCAACTCATGGCAAGCCTTCTAAAAATAATGCCCACCCTCATATATCAAAAAATTCAGTTGGTCTAGTACATAATGGAATTATTGAAAACTATATTCAGCTTAAAAATGATCTATTAGCTAGTGGTTACTCATTTACATCTGATACTGATACTGAAGTCATTGCTCATGCGATTGACTCTTCAATGAAATCATGTAACACTTTTCTTTCATCTGTTCAATTAGCAGTTAAATCTTTTTCAGGATCTTACGGATTAGGAATTATCTCACCTAAATATCCAAACCAAATTATTGCCACCAGAAAAGGCTCTCCTTTAGTCATAGGTATTGGCGAAGATGGAAATTATATTGCTTCAGATCAATTAGCACTTTTACCCATAACTAATAAATTTATTTTTTTAGAAGAGGGAGATGTTGCTGAAATTAATATTGATAAAATTTCAATCTATGATAGTGAAGATAATTTGGTTAATCGCCCAATAAAAATTTCCAAGCTAAAAGCCGGTCAGACAGATTTAGGTGATTATAGTCACTTTATGCAAAAAGAAATTTTCGAGCAACCCCAAGCTATTAGAGATACACTTGAATCTCGCATTACAAAAACTAAAGTAGTAGTTTCTTCTTTTGGCTATAGGGCCAAAGAGATTTTTAATAAGGTTCGTCAAGTACAAATTGTTGCTTGTGGCTCAAGCTACAACGCTGGATTAGTTGCAAAATACTGGCTAGAAGATATTGCACAAATACCATGCAATGTAGAAATTTCAAGTGAATTTCGCTATCGTAACCCTGTTATTTTAAATGACACCCTCTTTGTTACTCTATCACAAAGCGGCGAAACAGCAGATACAGTAGAAGCTCTAAAAATAGTTAAAAAAATAAACGGTAATGTTAGTACTTTGTGTATATCTAACTCTGCAGAATCTAGTTTAACTAGACTATCTGATTTAATCTTTTTAACTCATGCTGGACCTGAAATTGGGGTTGCTAGCACAAAGGCTTTTACCTCACAACTTGTAGCACTAGCTCTGCTAATGACATGTATTGGTAAATTACAAAATAAAATTAGCATAAACCAAGAGAAACAAATTGTTGATGGCTTAAACAGATTGCCTGGATTAATTAATAAAGTATTACTCCAAGAACAACAAATCAAAAATATTGCAGTTAATTTCAAAGATAAAAGTAGCGCTCTTTTTTTAGGCAGAGGAACAATGCACGCTATTGCTATAGAAGGCGCCCTCAAACTAAAAGAAATTAGCTATATTCATGCTGAAGCTTTTCCAGCAGGAGAATTAAAACATGGACCAATTGCCCTTATCGATAAAAATATGCCTGTAATTGCAATTGCTCCAAATAATGATCTATTAAGTAAACTCAAGTCAAATTTAGAAGAAGTTAAATCTAGAGGTTCTCAAATGATTGTTTTTGAAGATGAAAATTCAGAAATTCAGGGAATGACAGGAATGAAAGTAATACCTATTACTTCAAATCTTGGACGAATAACTGCTCCAATAATATTTACTATACCACTTCAACTCTTGAGTTATCACGTTGCCTTAAAAAAAGGGACTGATATAGATAAACCTAGAAATCTAGCAAAATCTGTAACTGTTGAGTAGTTTTGTTCTACTATTTAACTTTATAAATTGAAGGTATTATCAACTATTAAATGGAATATTTCATTAATTTATGAACCAACCAACTTTCTCCCATGTTCCTTACCCAACAGACTATATGGATATTGCCGTTAAAAAGGCAAAGGATCATTTTAAAGATGACTTTCGAAATAAA